>Ga0255777_10000374_pt1 | contig 42235 bp, 42 predicted proteins | sample 101ome_15_FD_179975 | JGI IMG/M metagenome (GOLD analysis project Ga0255777, IMG submission 179975) | Coastal salt marsh microbial communities from the Groves Creek Marsh, Skidaway Island, Georgia - 101402AT metaG (version 2) | ecosystem: Environmental > Aquatic > Marine > Intertidal zone >... | reverse complement strand
TTGCCGATATGGCGACCTTGTTGATGGCATTTTTCGTGATGATTTTGTCTTTCGCCGAGATGAATGTTCCAAAGTTCAAACAGATTTCTGGGTCTTTAAAGGATTCATTTGGTGTTCAACGGTTGATCCCGGTGGTGGAACAGCCCGAAGGCACAACCGTGCTTGAAATGCGCTTTAGCCCCTCTCCCTCACCATCAGTGACCGAGGACATGACGCAGCAAACAACCGAAATTACTAAACCCGATGTCGAAGTTCCGACAGATAATGACGATAGCGATGGCTCTGACGAAATGCAGGAAGGCCAAGAACTCGTCGAAGGTCTGGGCGGTAAAGAACAAGATGGCAGCGGAGAAAGCGATCAGAAAAACCAAGCCGAGAAACTGGCAGATGCCATCGAACAAATCGCGCAGGCTGTTGATATAGCGGTTTCGACCCTTGACAATAAGGTTGTGGTGGATCTGAAGGCAAAAGGATCCTCGCCCGAAGAAATGAAAGAGAAATTCAAAAAAGTGGGTCAAGCCGTGTCATTGGCCGAGCTGGCCACGGGGCAATCAGAGCAGGAGGTTTTATTTGGCGGGTTGGAAGAACAGTTAAGCGAATTGATTGATTTTGTCTCTGAGCTTGAAAACCAATTGAAAAAATTGGGTGGTCAAGACAGCGAAGAGGCCTTTGCCAAAGCTGGAAAAGCCGAACAAAAAGCGCAGGATGCAGCGGAAGATTTGAAAGTCAAACTGCAAGATCAGATTGAATTTGGCGCTGTCACTGTAGAGACGCGCGACAATAAAGTGTTTGTCACCGTCGGTACGGGTGGCGCCTTCCCCTCTGGCTCGGCCAATCTAACGGCTCAAGCGCAAGAAATTATTGACCAAATAGCAAATGTCAGCGATGGCAGCGATAACAGCATCACTGTTGCGGGCCATACAGATGATGTGCCGATTGCCTTTGGTGCGCTTTACCGCGACAATTGGGATCTAGCAGCAGCGCGCGCATCAAGCGTGGTGCAAGCCATCGAAAGCAGCGGGCAAGTTGGTCCTGGCCGGTTGGAAGCAAAAAGTTATGGTGAGACCAGGCCGATCGCGGATAATACCACGGCCGCAGGACGCGAGGAAAATCGCCGCATTGAAATTGAACTTGAATATTAAAGCAGCAAGGATCGCGGTGACCGATGCGTCGCCGCGCACCTATCCAACCACCAGATCTGGCTGAACAGTCACGCAAACGCAAATTGACCCGGCCGGTTCGATTAATCGCGCTTCTTCCATTGGCGATATTCAAACGCGGATTTCAAAAGTGCAAAAAAGGCCAACACGCCGACCAAAATCAAAGCGATGGTCAAAGGCTTTAAACTGGCCACAGCAGATAAAATCGACCGGTCAATAAAGGTGAGCAACGCGATGGTCAGCACGGATAACAAGAAAATCCGAATGGCCATGCAAATACGGCAGGGAGTGTCTTTTTCCTTTGGAACCATGTAGATAACTCCTTCCAGATTTATCTTTACCAGAAACTTAATAAAGACTGAATCAATATTTTTTCAGTATTTTGAAGTTTTGGCATATTCTTTGCTTTCCTAGTTGTGTAACAGTGTTTGGTAATTGATATGTCGATGCTTGGCCTCAATATTGGAACCCAACAGGTTCAAAAGCAAAGCTTGGTTATTACGCCACAGCTGCAACATGCTATCAGCATCTTGCAGATGAACAATCTGGAATTAGAAAAGCACTTAGAAGATCTGGCCGAAAGCAATCCGTTCATTGAGGTCAAAGGCGTTAACTCGGAAAACAAACGTAAAGCCGAGATTGATTTTCAACCTGCAAAGGCCGGCGCAGGTATTTCTAACTCTTTTATGGAAACACTTCTGGGCGAACGTCCGGAAACCTTGCTGGAACATATTTGCAAACAAATTCGCCTGCAAAATTTTTCAGAGCAGTATAATTCGATCGCATATCGATTGCTGGCCGATATCACCCCGGCGGGATATTTGCCAATCGACCTCGAAGAGGTTGCGGATCAATTATCTGCCGATCTGGCGGATGTGACCGCGGTGTTAGAACAGCTGCAAGGGTTTGAGCCGGTCGGGTTATTTGCCCGTAACTTGGCCGAATGCCTCACATTACAAGCCAAAGAGCGCAAAGAATTCGACGCACCGATGAAAGTCGTGCTGGCAAACCTTGAAATGTTAGCGCAAGGCAAAATCAAAGAATTATGCAACTTAGCGGGCTGCGCAGCAGAAGATGTCAAGCAACGCGTGTTGCAAATCCGGCAATATAATCCAAAGCCAGGCGCGTTATTTGATTGTGAGGCCTTGGGCAGCAACCGAGAGCCCGATTTAATCGTACAACGCCACGGGGATCAGATTGAAATCGCATTAAACCGTTCATCTTTGCCCAGCGTCAAAGTCAATATGGACTACGCAAATACGTTAAACCAATCCACCCAAAGCGAAGAAAAATCGGTTGAGTTCATAAAAAACTCGATTGCAACGGGCCATTGGCTAAAGCGCGCCATCGCGCAACGCAACCAAACGCTACAAATGGTTGCGCAGCATATTTTAAAACATCAAATCAAATTTTTTGATGAAGGAATCGCGGGCATTCGCCCCTTGCAATTGCGCATTGTTGCAGAAGCCTTGGGAATCCATGAAAGCACGGTCAGCCGTTCAACGGCGTCGGTGCTGATACAAACGCCGCGGGGGACATTCCCGTTGAAAATGTTCTTTAGCAGCGGCCTGCAGGCAAATACCAGCGAAGAGGGCGTATCTGCTCGGGCGATCCGCAATAAGATCACGGCAATCATTGCAGAAGAAAGCCCATTAAAGCCGATTAGCGATGCAAAAATATCCAGTATTCTCGCCGAAGAGGGATTCACGGTGGCCAGGCGTACCGTTGCAAAATATCGCGAATTGGAAAATATCAAATCTACAGCGCAGCGCAAACGCGAATATAAACTGAATACATTGATTGCGAAATAAGGCGTCTCTTCACAGAAGACTGCAAAACCCGCGCGGTGGCCTGAAAGGATGATCGCTTCGGCCGCGCAAGGCGTGCTTGCCTCACATCGATAAAATTAAGGGTGAGCGCGCCGCGCGCGCCTACTCTCCTGAACCAAGCGGATTGAGGATTGGCGCAGAAGAAGGCAGCGCTGCCTTGCGCCCAAAAGCGCTTCGCACTCACGCGCCAGAGACCTATGATCAAAAAATTTTAAACACCAATAGACGGCCGTTTCTTTTTACGCCGCCGCGGCTGCTCTAAACCCGCCACCGGAACTTTAAAGAACATATCGCTGTCTAAGGATAAAACGGTTCTTTGCGCGCTTAACTCATTTTCAGCCACAATTGTCTGCAGGTAGATAAATTTGCGAAAACTCATGAAGGCTATCAGCATATTTCCCTGCTCGCGCCCCGAGTAAATACAAAGCATGAGGTAAAACACCACGCCCAGGATCCAATGAACGGTCAAGGCCACGAAAAACGCCAAAATACTCGCAAGCGCCGCTTCGGGCATCCGCCGGTTCAAAAACCAAAAGGGCGGGCAAACCATCGCCAATAACGACTTGGAACGATCGACCAGTTCTGCGTTTTTTTGCATATCATGGAAAACCATATATTCGATCAAACCCGAGCGCGTGGCCGCCCTTAGCACCGCAAGATCGTTTTCCGACAGAGGATGTGCGTCAGCATCAACCTCATCGAATTTCGCCCCAAGCGATTGCGTTACCGAAATATTAAAAGCCGTCTGATCCCGCTTGACCGTCAAGATCCAAGTTTCATCGACATGTGCAGCCGCGTCTTCTTCATCCTCATAGGCAAAAAGCGCGTTAAACTGTTTTGCTGTCCCCAAAAAAGGCGTGCCATCAACGCCTAAGATATAGTCAAATTGTTGCAATCCAATCGTTGGCCCATAGCCATTGACAAAACCGCTAATCTGCAAAACCGCGCGTGTCTCTTGTTCCTCAACACTTTCCGCCATCTATACTTACCCGCCTACCCGCTTTTTTTCACTTATTAAGGAAATTTAATAATATCACCTTCAGGTTTTGGCTTCGCCACAGCCTGCGCCCGTGCCTTGCGCGCCTGGGCCGCTTCTTTTTTGGCCGAACTTAGCTTTTGATCAAGTGTTGCCACGCGGGCCGATAATTCAGCATTCACCTCTTGCAGCGCCTGCAGCGCATCGCGTTGCTCTTTCATGCCTGCAGAGGCGTCAGAAATAGTTTGCAACGCATCGATCACTGAACGCGTGAAATTGCCCATAATCATATTTTGAGCTTTGAATTCTTCATTGGTCATTTCGGCAAATGACAGCGTCAGCTCTGAGTTTAAGACGGCGTTTTTTTCTTGCTGCTCGGTCAATTGTGCCATCACCGACGGCTCGATCGTATTCATCTTTTCAATCGCAACGCGCACTTCTTCAGACATCATATCCGATTTCTCGCCAATTTTCACCAAACCCGCGCTGGCCGTTTCAACGACCTTGGTTAAATTGTTAATCTGATCCAAAGCTGGCGTAAGCTTTGCAACATCCTCATTCAAGGAATCAACATTTTCGATAAACACGGTCAATAATTCTGTGTTGGTTTGCGACAATAATTTCAATTGTGATGAGGATTGCAGAAAGATCACGATACACAAAGCCGCCGCGCCAATGCCGGACACAAATCCTAAAATAACCGCTATGCGGCCCAGCTTTTCAATATTCGCCAGTTTTGCAGTGGATCGTTTGATCTGCTGCGCAACCTTTGCATATTCCGATGTAACATCCATTGCGGCATCCGCTGCATCCAGAGCAATCTGGATACTTTTTTCTACATCGGCGGTGTTTGCTGAACGAGTTCCTGCCATCAGCCCAAGTCCTTTTTTTGTTGTCTCGGCATAGCCTTTACCTGTTTATAAGCACAATTCGTGCCACTTGCTTGAAATACGGCTTGCGCCGGGATATTGGCAGATTTAAATCCAAAATGTCGGCATCCCCAAGGCTTTTGCGCCTCATGGGTAACAAAGAAGAACACGCAATTATGGCAGGTTCTCACGGTGTTTTTAACTGCGCTCATTCAGACTTTCTTTCAACTTGAACAAGGCGTTTTGAATCACATACCGGATACAGGCTGCAAAACTAAAAAACGCGCAGATAAACATACCCGCAGCCGACCAAAACTGAGCCGCCGCGAAATATTCAAACCCATATGACAACCACACAAAGCCAACGCCGAAAAAGCAAACCGAACTGATTGCTTCACCCATGCTAAGCGATTTTTTATACGCTAATCTAACCATTTAAAGGAGCTCCCGTTTCATTAAATTGAAGATCGTCTGGTATTGAAATATCTGGCGCATCCAGCTCTTCGCCCTTGGCCACGCGGAAAATAAAGGCCAAAACAGCCGCCACAGCGCTGAACAATTCTTCGTGAATTTCTTGTCCGATATTGCCCGTAAAATAAAGCGCCCGCGCCAATAAAGGGCTTTGAAAGACGGTGATCGATTCTTTTGTTGCAATCTCGATTATATCCGCCGCCATTTTACCCCGCCCCATCGCCAGGATCGTTGGCGCGCCCGATGTGCCCACTTCATATTTCAACGCAACGGCAAAATGCGTTGGGTTGGTGATCACCGCGGTTGCCTCGGCAACATTTGCCAACGCCGCGCGTTGCTCGGCGCCGCGCGCAGCCGTTTGCATTTGCATCCGGCGAATTTTGGCTTTGACCTCAGGTGAGCCTTCGGTTTGCTTATTTTCATCTTTCACGTCTTGCAGGCTCATCTTCAGTTTTTCGATATGCTGATAGCGCTGCCACAAAACATCTAAAAATGCGATCACCACCAAGCCAATCAGTAATGTTACCATCAACGCAATAAAAACATCCCCGGCGCGCGACAATCCGTTGAGCAAATTGGCATTCGATGACGTGGTGAGCTGTGGCATATAAAGGCTAATCACCAGCGCGGCAGTGCCCAATAAAAGGCTCACTTTCAAAACCGCTTTGGCCAATTCCACCAAAGCTTTGGTTGAAAACATCCGCTTCAACCCTTCAAGCGGGTTGATCCGCGACCCCTTAAAAGACATCGCCTTGACCGACACGTTTATACCGCCGGACAGAACGCCCTGCGTGAACAGCACAACAAAGAAAATAGGAAGGGCAAACAACACCCCATAGACAAGAATGAATGACACAGCGCCAGAACTCATCCGCAACAGCTCACCCGGAAAATCGCTCAGATCGAAACTGAAAAAACCTTTAAATTCCCCCAAAATCCGATCCGAAAACGTTAAGATGAGAAAATACATCAAAAAACCGGTGAACAAGGTGGAAAAAACAAACAGCTCTTTAGAGGTTAAGACCTGACCATCTTCCAACGCCTTCTCAAGTCGTTTCGGCGTTGGGTCTTCGGTCTTTTCCTGCGCACTCTCTTCAGCCATTTTTCAACTTTCCAAAGAATGATGCGATAAAATCGATTGCAAAGCGCACCAAGTATTCCATCGAATAGCCCAGCGGTTTGGTCGCTAAATATAATGCCAGAAAACACACCAAAAGCGTGATTGGAAAGCCGAAAGAAAAAAGGTTTAACGTCGGCGCCGAGCGTGTGACCACACCAACTGTCACATTTGTCAGCAGCAAAACAATCACCACCGGCAACATCATGATACTGGCAAGTTCGAACATATAACCTGCGGACTCAGCAACAAATTGGCTGGCGGCATAAAGATCAAGCCGCCCACCGACCGCCACAACTGAAAAGCTGGCATCCATCGCGCGGATAAGCGCCAAATGACCATCCAAAGATAAAAAGGTTACGATCGAAAAAAGCGTTAAAGCGTTACTGATCACAGGGGTTTGACCACCCGTTGTTGGATCAATCTGGGCCGCGAAACCAAGGCCGCCCGAAGTTGCTATTTTTTCCCCTGCCAAGGCCACAGAGGCGAATAAAATGCTCAGCAGGATACCCACCGTCAAGCCGATCAATAGTTCCACAAAAATAATGCGCACGATCACCAGATTGTCGAGTTCCAGCAGAGGCACAGATTGAAACTGTTCAAAAAATACCATGCCCAAGATGATACTTGAGACAATCCGTACCTGCAGCGGTATCGATTGCGCGCCAAAAAACGGGGCTGAAATTAAAAAAGCGCCGATGCGCAAAGTCGCCAGAAAAAACATCGATAGAAACTCAAAAAGCCCTGGCAGCTCTAACCCGGGGATACCACTATCAGAACTGACCAGCAGGTTCTCCATCTTAGCCAAGACCACTTATCGTATCAAAAATATATGCAAAGAAATCAGAAAGTTGCAGCAGCATGAAACCCGAAAGCAAAGCAAAGCCTCCAAGTACAAAAAATAATTTCGGTACGAAGCTGAGCGTCATTTCGTTGATCGATGTTGCCGCTTGCACAATCCCGATCGCCAAACCCACCCCCAAGGCAATGCCCAGAATGGGACCTGATGTGATAATCACCTGCCAAAACGCCATTCTCAAATGTTCGATATTTGCATCAAATTCCATAATCGCTCAATTCATATAAGTTGAAGAAATTGATCCGATGGTCATGGCCCATCCATCCACCAAAACAAAAAGAAGCAGTTTAAACGGCAAGGAAATCAAGATCGGGCTCAACATCATCATGCCCAAAGACATCAAGACGGAGGCAATCACCATATCGATCACCAAGAAGGGTAAAAACAGCAAGAAGCCGATTTGAAACGCCGTTTTTAATTCAGAGGTTAAAAAAGCCGGCATCAAAACGTTGAAAGGCACATCAGAATTCGATTGGTAAGGCGCATCTCCTGCCAATTCGGCAAACATAGCCAATTCGGCCTCACGGGTATTAAGAACCAGAAACTCTTTTAAGATGACAGATGCAGATTCAAGCGCGGGCAGAAATTCTATCTGCCCCTCTAAATAGGGCGAAATCGCCGCCTCATAAATGCCCTCAAGCGTCGGGTACATAATAAAAATGGTCAGAAACAAGGCAATAGAGACAAGCACCTGATTGGGTGGCGTTTGTTGGGTGCCCATTGCCTGTCGCAAAATAGACAACACAATGATGATGCGCGTGAACGCTGTGGCCCCCAATAAAAGGCTGGGCAAAAGCGTGATCGCCGACATCAAGGCCAAGATTTGCAAAGAAAGCGAGTATTCCTGCCCCCCATCTTGCCCCGGCACCACCGATAAAGCAGGCAGGCCAACGCTGGGCATTTGTTGGGCAAAGGCGGTTATGGGAAGCAAGCAGCAGCCCAAAAAAACCAAAGTGCCCCAATATTTAGGCGCAAAGGCGGGCGTGTGGGACGGGCGGTTACTTCTCATCGCCAGCCGCAATCTTTGGCGCGATTTCAGGCGTGATATCCAGGGCCGTTGCGCCCTGTTTACCCTGTAAAATCAAAACCGTCCGCTGGTTAATTTCAAACACAGACAAGACATTGGCATGCGCCAAACGACGGCTTTCAACATGGGTAATATGACCTTGAACAGCTGTGCTTTGGCCCAAAGACCCACGTTGTTTGGCGATCAGCCAGATCACAACAAAAACTGAGGTAAATAAAACAACAACAATGATTTTTTGACTTAAATCGTCAAGCGCAGCCATGATATTCGCCTCCTTCCAAGAAGGCAGGCAAGTATCATGCCATTATTGAACGGATTCGGCTCTTTCTTCCGGATCAACAACATCCGTGAACCGAATACCATAGCGCTCGCCAACCATCACAACTTCGCCGCGCGCAATAATCGCGCCATTCACATAAATATCAAGTGGCTCTCCGGCAAGGCGATCCAGCTCGACAACAGAGCCTTCGTTTAACCGCAGCAAGTCGCGGATGGTCATATCGGTTCGGCCCACTTCGATCGACAATGTCACTTCAATATTTTCAAGAATTTTCAGCTTTTCGCTGCTGATTTTACCAGAACCGGAGCTTGCCGCCGGCGCCTCTTGTGTAGGAGTATCATTCATGGTTTTTTCCTATTTCTTATCTGCAGTCTTACTTGGCTTCAGAAGGCTTAATGCAACCGTGCCTCCAACATCCCCCAGCTCAGCTTCAAAAAACTCTCGTTCCTCAACAACAAAATTCAGCGGTCCATTGATCTGTATTGGCACGATATCATCATTTTTAAACTTAAGAACGGATGCCATTTTACTTTCCACCGTGGTCAAGCGCGCGGTGCAATTTAAGGGCACGCTGAACACCGCCTTTTGCAAACGATCCGTCCAAGACAGGCTATCAACGCTATCAGATTGCATCCGCGAGCGCAGCTGCGCGGCAATTGGCTTAAGCGTTTGCAACGGGTAAATCACGTCAAATGATGCAGGCGCAGATCCTGGCAATTGAATTTCAAAGGCACAACAAATCACTTGCTCCAGATCATCAACGAAAGACACGAATTGCATGTTCTCTTCTCGGGACACTTCCGAGAATTCCAATTTAATCAAGTCAGCCCAAGCCAATTCTAAGGCTTCGATTAAGCCATCAGTTATGATTTCAATGATCCGATCCTCTGTCGAGGTGAAATCGGATCGTTGTGCCGTTTTCGAGATCAGAGTATTCCCGCCGTAATAGGCATTGGTCAGTTTTGAAATCAAATCCGGTGAAATCACCATCATCAAGCTGCCGCGTAAAAACTCGATCCGTGCCAGCGTTAAGCTCATGAAGCTTTCGGAGGCAAAAGTGTAATCTTCAAACGTTTTTACCGTTGGATTGATCGCTGTCACCCGTGGCTGGTATCGAAGCATCGGTTGAAACACGGTGCGCGAAAAACGGGCGAAGCGCTCATTGATCACGCGCAATGCATAGTAATCGCCCAAAAGCGATAGATCATCAGACCCAAACTTAAAGTCGCGTATCTGTTTATCCGAAGCACCGTTGAGGGTGCTTGCATCTGAAACATCACCCTCGTCGAGCCCTGAAATCAGGGCTTCGACTTCGTTTTTTGAAAGTTTAGAAGAGGAAGACATTCAAGATCACTGCATTACATATGACGTAAACATGACTTCTTCTATACCGCCGAACCCCTCAAGCTCTTCCAGCTTTTCATTCATCACCGACTGGATATCGGCCGCCAGCAATTTACGCGCCTCGCGACCAACGACCATTTCTTCAGTGTAATCGCTGAGCGCAGCGAGAACCACCGATTTCAAGGCCGGCAAATGGTTTTCAACATTGGTTAAAATTGTTTCATCATACTTTGTTGAAAGCCCAACCGAAATTTGTAAGAATCTGCGAGAGCCTTTGAGATTGGTCGTCAAAGAACCAGGAATCTCATAATACAGGGTTTGGAATACCTTGTCCTTAGGTGTTTCCTTCGAGATTTTTTCAGGATCGCCCGGGCAATTGCCCTCTTCATCCTTCTCCTCGTCATCGCACTCCACTTCGGCTTCGCCTTCGCCCTCGCCAGCAGCATCACCTTTGGCTTCATTTTGCTTGGTGACAATTTCATTGGCGATATCTTGCGGATTGCCTTGCGATCCACCAAATACCAAAAAGCCAACGCCTAGGCCAATTGCCACAAGAATAAACCCTGCAACAACGAAAATTACGATGGTTACAATACCAGATTTTTTCTTTGGTTCTTCTTCTTCAGCCATAACTCGATCCTCGATTATATGGTTATATCCACCAGGCCATCTTGATCACCTTTGCCCTTAAGACTGCCATCATCTGCTGCTTTTCCAGCGTGTTGCTCATTCTTTTGCGCGGTTTGTGATCGCTCATCACCCGACGGATTTTCTTGCTCATTAAACCCCTGCCCGAGGTTCATATTGAAATTTTCATCGCTTGTCTGCATAACCGAACATGACAGCGAGGTCACGCGGTAACCTGCGGTTTCTAGACTAGAAATGATTTTTCCTTCAGACTCGCCAAAAAGCGAGACGGTTGCCTTGCGTTCCGCCTGGATTTTCACATCCAAGCCGCTTTCATTGCGCCCAAAAGCAATATGCATTTTTCCCAAGGAGGCCGGCGATAAGGTAAGCGCAATTTGTTGCTGCCCGGTTCTCAGGGCTGAAATAACATTTCTCGCCAAAGTTTGGGTCCAGCCTCGCGCATTCAAATCAAGATGCGAATCCACCCATTTATCCAGCAATTGCCCAGAGTTTTGAGGCGCGGTTTGCGTTTGTGCCAGTTGCAGGTTGGCGCTGCTCAATGGAGAAATAGAATGCGGCAATGCTCCTAAATCTTGGGCTGCATCTGCCCCCCCCTCACTCGCATTAGCCGCAACGGCTGCTTGGCGCAGCGCGGCGGCGGCGGCACCTGTCACGGGCGCGGCTTTGCCTTGTTCAAAGCTTTTTTGACTTTTCACAGCGGGGCCTTTTACGTCAGGCTTCGGCTTAAACTCGGCCTCAACTGTTTTTTGAATAGGAGCGGCCCCCGCCAAAGCACTTGCTTCCAGCGCAACCTTGATTTTTGACGACGCAGCGGGATCATTGCCGCTGGCTGCTGGTGCTGGCGCGGATGCTGATGCTGATGCTGCGCGCAACGCGATCTGTTCTGGCTTCAAAGCGGTTTCAGGTTTCAACAAATTTGTGGGTTTTACCGCGTCTTTTTGTTGGCCCTCTGGCACCTGAACCTTGCCACTATCCGGCTTAGGCGCTGTTTCTAGATCCGCGGCAGGATCAACCGGCAGCGCTGATGATATGGACGGCAGACGTGGTGTATTATTTTTTGAAAGATCCGCGGCAGGGTCAGCCGGCAGCGATGATAGCGTCGAAGGCAGACGCGGTGCATTATTTTTCGAAAGATCCGCGGAGGATGAACCATCAGTTGCGATTTGGCGAAGCGCAAAGCCTTTTTCTGGCTCTACCTGCGGGATTTGATGCATCGCGCGCGCGTGAGGTTTCGCGTCCGTCTGAGCATCTGCGGTTTGCGCAGCAATCGATTTCGGTGCAACTTCATCCGCTTCAAGCCCTTTCACGGGAGTGCCATTACCCGGAGTGGCGATCCCTTGCTCCCCATTTTCTTTTAACCCCGCAACCGCAAGCGCGCCGCTGCCCAGCTCTGGCGTGGCGCTCTTGCCAGAAATCGATTCGAATAATTGCGCATCGTTGCTGACCAACGCAGCTTTACCAGACTGCTCCAAAATTGGTTCTAAAGGCGCGCTTTCACGCTTTGAAGAGTCGACCTTTTCAAGCGGACCCAGGAGAGGCTTATGCGGCATCGCCTCATCTTTCAACAGCTCTAACGGCACCGAAAATTGCGGCATCGGCTGGTGGGAAACCGCCTCACTTGGATAGGCAATATGCTGCGTTCTTACCATGATTTCTGCATAATCAAGGCGCAAAGCGCCTTCTGCCAACGGCAAAGCGTTAGCGGTTTGCGGCTCTTTATTCACTCCAATAGAAGAGTGCCGGTGGAAGGCCTCAAGATATGGCCGTAATCCGTTGAGACTGGGAAACGCAACCGCCTGAGAGTCATCAGCCAAGGCCGAGATCGCCTGCGCAAGTTTATCCCGCGTTATTACAAAATCTGGATCTGCGATGAATGGCGGCGCCAAATCCTCCAATCCGATCTTTTCTCCTGACCGTTCTGGCACGCTTGCGCGCAAGCCCCCATCGCCTGGGGTTTTAGACATTTGATCTTCAAGCGCAGCGACAAAGCCTAAAAAGGCAACAATATCGATTTCATCGCCAGACTTTAGGGCGCTTGGCGCTTTACCTCCCGTCAGCTTTTCTTGCTCTGGGTTGCCACCGTGGTCGGCGCCTGCCCCCGTTGTCAAAAGCTCTGAGAACTTCGCAAATAGCGCAGCACCTTTGGAGCCGACAGGCGGCTCTTCAGAGGTGGTTGACAGCAATTTATCAATTGCGCTCGAGGATATATTGGCAATGCTCATATGATGGCGACCCTAAATTTCCTATCACAAACCTAGCAATTTATGTGCCAATTAACGGCGCAAAGGCATAAACGGGCCATCGGAACTTTTGCCTTTATGGCTTAAACCCACGGCGATCAGCTGCGGCTTACAGCCGAAGGATAAGCGGTTTTTTTATCAGCCTCACGCTCTGAATGCTGATGAATAAGCTGTTTTGCTTCTGCAATCAGACGGTCAATTTTTTGGCGTTTCAACGAATCTTGCCGCGTAACCGCTACCAAATTATCGATTTCCGTTTGAATAAGTTCAATTCTATTCGCCACCATCTCAAGCTGCTCCGCCAATTTAGACGAATAAAATCGTGCGGCGCGAAACTGGCTGGGCGTGTCATAAAATGGCTCTTCAGAACTCGCTTGTAATTCGCGAATACGGGCCAAAAGCCCTTCTAAATCTGACATTTGAGATCGCTGATCCGCCAGAGCCTTTTTGATTTTTAAGGACGCGGCGAGGTTCTTTCTCGACATCTTTTCCAAAATGCTTTTTTTGCGGTCTGGGCGCATTTACGTCCCCCCCAACAAAGCCTTCAACGCTGCCACTGTATCCGCAACGGAAACATTATCCTGTGGGTTTTGCTTCAGAAAATTCACTATATCTGGCCAGATTTTATACGCGATATCCAGATCAACATCCTGCCCAGCGGCATAACCACCCATCAGGATTAAATCGCGGTTCTCATTATAAATGCTGATCAGTTTCTTCAGTTTATTCGACAAAGCAAGATGCTCAGCATTCACAACATCCGTCATCACACGGCTGATCGATTGAGAGACATCAATCGCGGGATAAATTCCTAAATTGGCATAATCCCGATTCAAAACAATGTGACCATCCAAAATCGCACGCGCGGTATCCACCACCGGATCATTCGTATCATCCCCATCAGCCAAAACAGTATAAATACCTGTTATTGAACCTTTTTCTGTAACGCTACCCATACCCGCACGTTCGATCAAGCCCGATATAAGCGCGATAACCGATGCCGGATACCCTTTGGATGTAGGCAATTCGCCCAGCGCCAGGCCTATTTCGCGCCGCGCATGCGCCACCCGCGTCAAGGAATCCATAATCAGCAAAACGTTTTTACCCTTGCTGCGAAAATACTCGGCAATCGCAGTTGCCCGATTGGCGCCGCGAATACGCAAAAGCGGCGAGCGATCTGCAGGGACGGCAATCGCGCATAGCTTTTTTCGGGTTTTTTCATCAAAGACCCGGTCTACAAATTCCAAAACCTCGCGCGAGCGTTCCCCGATCAACCCCACCACGATCACATCCGCATCGCTATGCTTGGCCATCATGCTAAGCAAGACCGATTTCCCGACACCAGAGCCTGCGATGATGCCGGCCCTTTGACCTTTCGCAAGCGTCAACAAACCATTGATCGATTTCACACCCACGTTCAACACCGTTGATATATGGCGTCGATCCAAGGGATTCATGGCTTTTCCATGCAGTGGCCAGCTGTCTGTCCCAATTGGTGCGGCGCGATTATCAAGCGGCGCGCCCATCGCATCAAACACTCGCCCAAGATAATCATCACCCACAGATATTGATTGGCCTTCTTCCACCAAGGTTACTTTATCACCCGCCTTAACGCCCGCCCCAAGGTCAAACACCACAAGCTGGTTCAGGCCTTCTTTAAAGCTGATAACCTCTGCAAATACTTCATTGCCAGCACCAATCTCGATTTTGCAAATCGATCCCACCCTAGCTGGAAATCCATCACAATGCGCTGTCAAGCCGTCAAATTTAACAACTTTTCCCGACATTCGGGCGTTTTTGCTCGGTTGCAGCCGACGATCCAGATCGCGCAAAAGCTCATTGGTGAAATCACTCATTGGCGCTCTGCTTTTCAAAATCTGAGAACGGTGTGTCGCGAATTTCAACACCGCCCACTTTTACAATCACATCCCCGCGCTTCAACTCACCATCTTGATGCACTTCGACACCGTGAAAAATCCCTTCAAATTCATCGAATTTCTGAAGACTTTCTAGATCCTGGGCATTGAAGAACACCTTTTTATGGTCGGCCAAAAGCTGAACTTGATCCAATTTTTTTTGAACATAGGCTAGAAAGCCTTCGGGATTAGCATCCAAACCCAGCCCGCAACGCTCGCTTGACAGATTATAGACGGTTTCAAGCACTTTTTGCGAAACGTTCTCAAAATCAAACGCGGCTTCATTTTGCAAGCGGTCCGCGATTGATTTCAGCACACTTAATTGTTCCAGCCGCTGTTCCTCAAGTTCGCTTAAAGCAGCGGCGCGGCCGGCGGCAAAACCCTCTTCATAAGCGGCATTTTTTTCCTGCTCGAGCTCAGGAGCAGACATCTGGGTTTGATTTTCAGGCTCGGCGCTCGCGACAGAGGCTTGCGCACCCCCTTCAGCCTCCGCAGCCCCTTCGGTTTGCGGGTCCTCTTCCAGCAAAGATGTCAGCGCATCCATATCCTCTGCAGCGTCAACGCCAGATGCTGCTTGACCCGCATCAACAGCCATTTGCGCATCACCTTGTGGCTCACTTAATGCATCTGCAGGATCCGGCATCGGCGTATCAGAAGCGGCGGCTCCACCTTGGCGTAGCTCTTCCAAGCTGAGTTTGGCTTTTACAAAATGCGCAATAGATTTTCGCTTAAACGTCCGCTCTGCATCGTTCAGAGATTTTTCTTCAACCTTGAAATCTGCATCCATGGCAGCCTTCACAGCCGCTGCCATTTTTTTATGGTTCGTCTTGTCTAAAACCGCAAAATCTTCGCTCACATTGCTCATGGTTATACCATTTCATCTCCGCCACGACCGGCCAGAACAATCGTGCCCTCATCAGACATTTTGCGCGCCACGGCAATAATGCGTTTTTGCGCATTTTGCACTTCAGTCAGTCGAATAGGACCAAGGGCTTCCATTTCATCTTGAATATTGGCGGCTGCCCGCGATGACATACAGCCAAAGAGTTTGTCTTTCAGGAACTCATCAGCGCCCTTAAGCGATAGGATAAGATCCTCCATCTCAACGCTTCTAAGCAAGGTCTGCAACGAGCGATCATCAGACATACCCAAATTGTCAAAGGTAAACATATTATCTTGGATCGCCTGCATTAGATCCTTATCGGCTTTCTTGACATCATTCAGAATGCGTTTTTCCATCGCTTCTTTGGTGAAGTTCATAATTTTAGCGGCCGCTTTCACGCCACCAACTTGTGATGACCGCAAGCTGGTATTCGCTTTGAATTTGCTTTGCATCACTTTTTCAAGTTCTTTAAGCGCCGCCGGATCCACCATTTCTAACGTGGCAATACGAATGATAACCTCCGATTGCATTTGCGTATCTAAAAGCCCCAATACATCCGAAGCCAAACCAAAATCCAGATAGGATACGATCAACGCAACAATCTGCGGATGCTCATCTTGCACCAATTCGGCAATCGAGCGGGCATCCATCCAATCTAGAATCTCAATCGGGCGTTCACTGCTGGCGGGGGTAATTCGGCTAAGAACCGATTGTGCTTTATCATCGCCCAGTGCTTTTTGAAGCACATTGCGGATATAATTGCCGGCGCCCAACCCCAAGCTGGTTTGCTTTTTAATAATTTCTAGGAATTCATCGAGAACCGCATTCACCGTTTCCTGATCGGCCGTGGCCACCGAATACATTGCGGTTCCAAGATGTTGAACTTCGCGGGGCGATAAATTTTTCAACACCTCTGCCGCTTCATCTTCGCCCAGCAACATCATCAGGATCGCAGATTTCTGCGTTCCTGTCAGCTCGATCACTTCTTCTTCTACGCCTACTGCCTCAGCCATCTTCCGCCACCTTCATCAAATCACATTCATGTCTTTTTCCATCATCGCCTTAAACACATTAGACACGCGACCGGCTTCATCCCCCACCATCATTCTGATCAATGCGACCTTATCATCATAAGAGTTCGCCGTATCTAACATTTCAGCTGAAATTGCCGTTTTCTTAGGCTTCAACTTGGCTTTCAGATCTTCAAGCGATTGACCTTCCTGCAAATCCATAGCCTCGAGTTCTGCCATATTTTGATCTGCGAAAGATGCTTTCAAGGCGTCTTGAGATGGCGTTAGCAGGCGCGTCATCAAAGGACGAAGAATTCCTAAAGAAACCACGGCAATAATCAACAACATCACAGACTTATTCATCAAGTCACGTACCCAGGGTTCTTGGTACCATTCAATGACCACTCCATCAACAATTTTGGTCATGAATGGACGGCTGGAAATAATCACCATATCCCCCCGCTCGGGCGTCAGACCCAATGCATTGGTGACCAACGCTTGAATTTCTTGTTTTTCTTCAGCGCTGATCGTTTGAACTTGCGATTGACCATCGGGGCCCACAATCATTTGCTCGCGCAATAAAACGGCGACAGTAATTTTTTGAATTTTCGCCGACGGCATCTTACGCGTAGAAATCTGGCGGCTAACCTCATAGTTCTGAACTTCGCTGCTAGACCGCATCATCGGATCTGCTTCTTGTACCGTCCTGGCTTTTTTGGGCGCATTTGGAAGCGCATAATCCGCAACAGTATTGCCAGTATTGGCATCTCCTGGCACAATATTTGGATCATCTGTCTGCCGATCGGCATCGGCTTCCCCTGCTGCATCTACATCATTTCCTATGGCGTCAGTTTCATCCCCAATCACGTCAAAATTGCTTTGCGCGGGCGGTGTATTGCCAACTGATCCCGGAATACCTCGGGCCCTGTTCGCCACTTGTTCATCAACACTTTTTTGTTGGCTCAACAGAACGTTGTCAGGCAAGACTCGATCCTCGGTCACCTCCAATGTGGTGAAATCTATATCAATATTAACTTGACTTGATACATTTCCGGGGCCGACGATCGGCGTCAACAGGCGTTCCACCCGAGCGCGGTAAATATCTTCAATTCGCATCCGGTATTGAAATTGTAACTCAGACGCGGTTGAAGCCGCATCCTCAATAGAATTTGAGAGCAAACGCCCAGCCTGATCCACTATCGACACTTTGCTCTTAGCCAAATTCGGTACGGATGAAGACACTAAATTCACGATCGCTTCCACCTGTGTCGAACTCAGCGTTCTTCCAGATGCAAGCTCTATAAACACTGATGCGCTTGGCTCTTGGGTATTGCGCGCAAATGCAGACCGCTCTGGAATAGCCAGATGGACGCGTGCATTTGTGACCGATTCTATTTCAGTGATGGAACGGGCTAATTCATATTCTAATGATTGCTTGATTTTTAAGGCTTCGACAGACCGGCTGGTCCCCATTGGCATGTCATTCAAAGCCGATGACCCCGTCGGCGCTTGCATCGGGATACCCTGCGCCGCCAAATTTAATTTGGCATTGTGATAATCATCTACCGGAACGGTCAATTCACCGGTGGCCGGGTCAATTTGTACATCCATACCGTTATTTTTCAGCGCATCAAAAACGCGCGCTTTTTCGCCTTCGCTCAATGAGGCAAACAGCGTTGTGCGATCTGGTGTTTGAATGGCAACGTAGACAATGAGGCCCACAATCGCCACTAAAGCCGCCGCAATACTGGGCAGCGCCCGTTGAAAAGCGGGTTGACGATAAAAGTTATCGGCCTGTTTGAAAGAGGATCTAATAGCCGGCAACATGCCGCCCTGTTGCGCCGCTGGATAATCCGTATTGGTTGTTAATTCAGTCATTATTCACACGTTTCTTCCATTAAACAGGCATATTCATGATTTCTTTATACGCGCTGAGGGCCTTGTTTCGGACATTCAACGTTAATTGAAAGCCAAGCGATGAAATTTGCTGCTCAACCATCACTTTTGAAAGGTCTTGTTCGCGGCCCAATTCATAGTCTTTCACAGATTGGGCGGCTTTATTCTGCGCCTCAGCCACAGAATTCAAAGACTCCCCCAACCGCTCGGCGAAAGACACGCCAGCCGGTTTGAAGCCCGTGGCCTCAGCCAGTTTAAGCTTCATAGAATCGGTTTTGGCCACTGCATTCGCTTGTGACGATTGGATCGACTGCAAACTGCTGACACCTGAAATAGCGGACATGAGCTACCCCCCCTCAAACATGCGATACGAGAGGTTCATCAAGATGATATTCCGGGCTCGGCGTATCGATCATAATATCCTCAAATTCGATAATATTGCTGTTGCGCAGCACAGTTGCGCGTTGAATAACATTTTCCAGCTCGCGCACATTCCCAGGCCATGAATACTCCAGCAAACGCTGCAAGGCCGGGCCAGAAATTGTTGGAAAGTTCTCTAAATCGCTTTGATGACGCACCAGTAATTCGGCAGCAATTGGAATGATATCCTGCGAGCGTTCGTTCAAGGCCTTGGTGGCCAAAGGAAACACATTCAAGCGAAAATAAAGATCTTCGCGGAACCGCCCGCGCCGGATTTCCATCGGTATATTTCGGTTGGACGTCGCCAGCGTACGCACGTCCACAGGGATTGGCGCCGAAGCCCCCAAAGGAACAACAGATCGTTCCTGTAACACCCGCAGCAATTTGGCTTGCAGCGGCATCGACATCTCTGAAACTTCATCTAACAGCAATGTACCACCATCCGCCGCTTGGAAAATTCCATCGCTGGATGTTGAAGCTCCGGTAAAGGCGCCTTTCTTATGGCCGAATAAAAGCGCTTCCAGCATGTTTTCTGGGATTGCTGCGCAATTGATAGCGACAAAAGGTTTTTCAGCGCGCGAAGACTTTTTATGAATATATTGCGCCAAAACCTCTTTGCCGCTGCCCGTTGGGCCATTCACGAAAACATTCACCTGTGCCTTGGCAACGCGATCACCCAATTTCAGCAAATCAACCGAAACCGGATCTGCGGCAATCGTGCTATCCCCATCGGTGATGAAACTCGCCACAAGTGCGAAGATAAAGGATTGTGCCATATCATCTGCGACGACAGGCATAGATATACGCAGCAAAGCGCCATTCATCGAGCGTTCGACGCGAAACGCCTCCGCCGCTTCCTCCACGATCACGATCGATTTCGCGCCGCGCTTTTTTACCATCTCAACAACCGCCTTCAGACCGCCTATTTTTTGCTCGAACGCGGCGCTCAAAATAGCTTTTACTTTTTGTCCTTGGGCATCCCATGTTTCTTTCACTTCAGAATGCTCAACAATGCTGCATTGATAATTCTGAAGAATCTGCGACAGTCTTCCAGCAAATTTAAATTCAGACACGTGCAGTGAGTACAGCATTTTTTTCTCCTTCGGAATAAAAGAGGCAATTAACGTGCCAAAAAATATCTGTGATCAAAGAAGCGCATTTTTAAGGTAAATTTAATTTGCCGACGCGGTGGAAATGATGCTTAAAAGCCCAAAGTTTTCTAAGAAGCGCGCGAATTGACGTATTGTTCTGGCCAACATATCAAAATGATGCGAAAACCAGTTTAAACGCAATTCACGCCCAAGGAACGACAGACTTCATGGCCGGATCAAAATTCCTTGAGAATTTAATCGCAGGATCTTCCGAAAAAATTCAGGATGTGCGCAAACATATTGAGCTTGCCGCCCCATTTCCAGTCAGCGTTATGGCCGTAGGTCCAACCGGATCCGGCAAAGAGCTTATCGCAAAAGGCATTCACAAACTGTCTGGACGCAGCGGAAAATTCATCGCCGTCAACTCTGCTGCGATCCCCGCCGAGCTTTTAGAAGCGGAATTGTTTGGATATGAAAAAGGTGCTTTCACGGGCGCAGATAAGGGTCGCAAAGGCAAAGTAGAAGAAGCCGGAGGTGGCACGCTGTTCCTTGATGAAATCGGGGATATGCCGCTATCACTTCAAGCCAAACTGCTGCGGGTTCTAGAAACCAAGACCGTTCAGAAAATTGGCTCGGAAAAATCTATTCCCGTAGATTTCAGATTGGTTTGTGCAACCCATACGGATATCGGTGAAATGGCCCGGCGCGGAGAATTTCGTGCTGATCTTCTTTATAGAATCGCAGTTTACACGATTGCGAACCCTCCCCTGGCGGAGCGCGTTGAAGATATTGAAGAGCTCATCACCGTGCTTTCAATGCGGCTAAAGAAAACTGAAAAGAAAATACTACCCGTCAGCTTTGAGCCCGATGCAATTGCGTTTTTACAGCAATATGATTGGCCGGGGAATATTCGTGAACTCGCAAATTTTTTGCAAAAATGTTCGGTTCTTTACAGCGGTGAGCGGCTTGGAATTCAAAAAATTGAGCCGCTCATGCCAAATTTCCATGAAGGCGTTTCGACGCTCAGAGATCAGGCAACCTTTTGGGATGGCGCGCTGCAAGATCAAACACCAAGCACGCCGTTTCTTAACACAAAGCAGACACTGCTTGAACAATCACGGTTTTTTGCGGCAGATCAACCTTTGAACCTGCATGAATTCCTTGCCGATGTTGAAGAGAATTTGATCGTCGCCGCCTTGAACGAAACCGAAGGCAATGTTGAAAAAGCCGCGGGCAAATTGGGCATCGAACCCGATATGCTGATGCAAAAAATTAAACAATTCTCTTTGGCTGAAAAAGAGTTGCTCGCACCATCAGATCGGCTTCTTTAAAATCCGAAATCATACGATAATATGGTACCATGCAAATGGGCCTTGCCCTGCCAAGAAACTCTGCCAAGCCACTGATATGCTCTGCTTCTAAGGATGAAATATGCAAAACCCAACAGCCGCAATGCTTGTCATCGGAGATGAAATTCTTTCCGGAAGAACCCAAGATACGAATACGCAATATTTGGCCGCCGCGCTCACAGATGCCGGCGTTGATCTGAAAGAAGCGCGCGTGGTCAGCGATGATGCTGATGCCATCAAACAGGCCGCAAGCAGCCTTTCAGCAACTTATGATATGGTGTTTACGTCAGGCGGTATCGGGCCAACACATGACGATATTACCGCCGATTGCATCGCCGCGGCCTTCAACGCGCCGATCGATATTCGCGCGGATGCGCGTGCCCTGCTAGAGGCCCATTATGAACGCCAAGGCAGCGAACTCAACGCTGCCCGTCTGAGAATGGCGCGGATACCAGAAGGGGCAAGCCTGATTGAAAACCCGGTATCAACCGCCCCCGGCTTCACGCTTGGCAATGTGCATGTGATGGCCGGAGTGCCATCTGTTTTTAAAGCCATGGTGGCCAGCGTTCTACCACGGATCACAGGGGGTGCACCGCTGCAAAGTAAAACCCTGCGCATTGAGCGGGGTGAGGGTGATATTGCGGCGCCGCTGGGCGCGTTTGCAGCGCGCTTTCCCGATCTATCCTTTGGATCCTATCCTTTTCAAAAAAATGGTCTTTACGGCTCTAACATCGTGATAAGGGGCAGTGATCCTGAACAGTTAGAAAGCGCTTTCAAAGCTTTATCTGCTGATTTAGGCGCGTGATACGCCCATATCATAACGTCAAGCAGGCGCTGGAACAAACCTGGCCATGCGAACGGCAATACGAGCTTGGCCCATGGCGTATATTCCAATCGGATGGTGGCGGAAAACGCGTTAGTGCCACGCGTTTGGCCTTCGATCAGATTTCCGCCACCGCGCGACAGATTGATGGGGCTGAGCAGGCACTGCGCGATTTGAACCAACCGCTTTTGTTTCATATTGATGAGGGGCAAAGCGAGCTAGATAAAGCACTTGAAAAACGTGGCTATCAGCTGGTTGATCCCACCGATCTATTGGCACAACCGGTGGCCGATTTATGCGATCAAGCACTGCCCAAAACCACCTTATTCGAGATTTGGCCCCCTTTGATCATCCAAAAAGATATTTGGGCGGCCGGCGGGGTTGGCCCGCAACGTATGAATGTTATGAACCGTGCAACAGAGGCTAAAACCAGCCTTCTGATTCGCTGGAAGGGGCGTGCGGCGGGCACCGCGTATTTAGCCTGTCATGGGGCTGTGATCATGGTGCATGCGCTCATCATTTCACCCGAGCAGCGCGGACAGGGCCTAGCGAAATGGGCGATGCGCAAAGCCGCATTATGGGGTCAAAGTCAGGGCTGTTCCGTTTTGGCTGTGGCCTGCACAAAAGAAAATTCCGTAGCACAAAACCTTTATTCTTCACTCGGGATGAAACATGTGGGACACTACCATTATCGTTTGAAAGGGGATCTTCGATGACGTCAAACCCGCAGGTTACAGCGCTGAACCTTCCACCCATGGACCCTTTGCCAGAGGCCACGCAAAAATATTTTGATGTATGCGAAGAAAAATTGGGCATGGTGCCAAATGTCTTACAAGCCCATGCGTTTGACGTTGAAAAATTAGATGCTTTTAGCGGCCTTTATAACAGTCTAATGCTTGCCCCCAGCGGCTTAAGCAAATTAGAGCGCGAAATGATCGCTGTCGTCGTTTCTTCGGTGAACCGGTGTTTTTATTGCCTCACCGCTCATGGCGCGGCAATCCGCACTTTGTCCAAAGATCCGATCCTGGGGGAGATGATCGCCATGAATTACCGCAGCGCACCGCTTGATCCACGACAGCGGGCAATGCTCGACTTTGCTGAAAAAATTACAAAGAACAGCTCTGAAATTGAAGAGGTTGATCGCCAAGCCCTGCGCGATGTTGGGTTTAGTGATCGCGATATCTGGGATATTGCCAATGTCGCCGGCTTTTTCAATATGACCAATCGGGTCGCCAGCGCTGTCGATATGCGGCCAAATGATGACTATCACGCCCAAAGCCGTTAGCCGCTTCCTGTCCGCCCTTTGGGTTCAGCTTTGCCTGATTGCTCCAGCAATGGCGCAGACGCCGTTGGTTTTGCCAGATCCGATCATTGAACAGTTTTCCGAAACGCAAGCATTTGGCCAATATAATATGCCGCTTGATATTTGGAAAAACGCTGCGCTTAAAACCCGCACCGTGACAGGCGAATTACATAAATCCGCGTGGAAACTGCCGCAAAGCCTGCTGGAAATAAACCAATTTGCTGCACCTATTTTAAGCCAGTTGCAAAATATGGGGTTTAACGCGTTACTCGATTGCCAATCCGCTCAGTGTGGGGGGTTTGATTTCCGATTTGCAACAGAGGTGATCGATCCGCCATTTATGTATGTCGATACAACCCGCTACCGGTTTATCGCGCTGCAAAAGGATGAACAAATCAAAACATTGCTTTTCAGCAAATCGGGAAATGAGCTGTTTTTGCAAATCATTGAAGCTGGCGGGCGCACTTTGATAGATACGACAAACTTGCCCAGCGCCCAAACAAAAACTGAGATGCCGCCCAAAGATGTTGACACCGCGCTGCGCCAAAAAGGCTTTGCAATTTTAAATGGGCTTGCGTTTGACTCAGGCTCCGAAGCCTTGGGGCGTGGGCCATTTGAAAGCTTAATCAGCCTGGCTGAATTTCTACAGACTGAAAAAGAAGTAAATATAATCTTGGTTGGCCATACCGATAACAAAGGCTCATTAGAGATGAATTTGGCGCTCTCCAAACGGCGGGCGCAGGCTGTTGCTGGCTATTTGGCAGATGAATTTGGTATTGATCCAACGCGGATTATCGTGCAGGGCGTTGCTTATTTATCCCCCGTTGCAAGCAATGATAGCGAAGCTGGGCAGCGCCAAAACAAACGCGTTGAAGTCGTGCTACAGCGCTAAAGCAGATTGCCGACGCGCGCGCGAAAGCGATAGGCGCACCTTCCCCTAAAGCGATAAGGCAAGGCGAACACCTTGATCGATGGCCCTTTTGGCGTCTAATTCGGCGGCAACATCCGCGCCGCCAATTACATGTGCAGCGCGGCCTTGCTGGAGCAAGGTATCGGCTAAGCTGCGCTCGGGCTCTTGACCCGCACATAAAATGATATCATCCGCTTCAATCATCCGCGGGGTTTCGCGCGCAGCTCCAAAAGACACCCGCAACCCCTGTTCGGTAATTTCCTCGTAATTCACCCCGCCAATCATTTCCACGCCTTTCATATGCAGCGCTGATCGATGGATCCAGCCGGTTGTTTTGCCAAGGCGTTTGCCATGTTTTTCAGCCTTGCGCTGCACCAAAGTCACCGCACGCGCCGGCGCGCCGGGTTGCGGGCCATCCGCGGCCAAGCCACCGCGCGTTTCCTCAGGATCTCCAACCCCCCATTCGCGCATCCAATCCGGCAGGCGCTCCGTCAAGCTATCTCCGGGGGCGTGCAATAAATATTCTGACACATCAAAACCAATGCCGCCTGCCCCTATCACAATCGCTTTGTCACCAATCTTGGCCTTACCGCTCAGCACATCAATATAGGAATGCACATTGCGCCCGGTTTGCCCCGGGATCGCAGGATCACGCGGGCTAACCCCGGTGGCGATAATCACTTCATCAAACCCGTCAAAATCGTCCACGCGTGCCTCATGTCCCAATCGCATATCCACCTTCAGCAAGGTCATCATCGTTTGAAACCAATCCACAAGCCCCCAGAATTCTTCTTTTCCTGGAACTTGTTTGGCCAAGTTCAACTGGCCGCCAATACGGTCTGATTTGTCAAATACGGTCACGTGATGCCCACATTGCGCAGCCGTCATCGCGCAGGATAGACCCGCCGGCCCAGCGCCCACAATCGCCAGTTTTTTTGGTTGTAGCGCAGGCTTAATGGCCAATTCTTTTTCAAAGCAGGCCCTTGGATTTACCAAACAAGAGCTGATTTTTCCGCTGAACGTGTGATCCAAACAAGCTTGGTTGCACGCGATGCAAGGGGCAATCTCGGCGGCTTTGCCAGCCGCAGCTTTAGCGACAAAATTCGGATCCGCTAAAAACGGTCGCGCCAAGCTGACCATATCGGCGCACCCGCTGGAGAGCAAATCTTCGGCCACTTCTGGGGTGTTTATCCGATTGCTGGTGATGATCGGGATCGATGTTTTTCCCATCAGCTTTTTCGTCACCCAAGCGAAAGCAGCCCGCGGCACCGAGGTGGCAATGGTTGGGATCCGCGCTTCATGCCAACCAATCCCCGTATTCAAGATATTAGCGCCTGCTTTTTCAACCGCCTGCGCCAATTGCACCACTTCATCATGCGTCGATCCGTTGGGAATAAGATCAATCATCGACAGGCGGTAAATCAAGATAAACGCGCTGCCAACTGCGGCACGCACACGTTTGACGACTTCAACTGGCAAGCGCATGCGGTTCTCATAACTTCCACCCCATCGATCGCTGCGTTTATTGGTATGGGTGACCAAAAACTGATTTAGAAAATACCCCTCAGAGCCCATAATTTCCACGCCATCATAGCCTGCCTGCTTGGCGCGGAGCGCCGTGGCGGCAATATCAGAAATTTGTTTTTCGATCCCCGCCTCATCAAGCTCTTGGGGAATAAAAGGCGAAATTGGGGATTTCACCGCCGAAGGCGCCACACAATCAGCGCTGTAAGCATAACGTCCAGCATGTAAAATTTGCATGGCGATTTTGCCACCTGCCGCATGGACACGCTGCGTAACGATCTTATGATTCTCGATATCTTCCTCTGAACAAAGGCCGGCCGCGTTTGGAAACACACCACCCTCTTTATTTGGCGCAATCCCACCCGTAACCATCAAAGACACGCCGCCCCTTGCGCGTTCAGCGTAAAATTCAGCCACACGATCCCAGTCATGCGTTTCTTCAAGATTGGTATGCATCGACCCCATCAAAATACGGTTTTTCAACGTTGTGAAACCAAGATCTAACGGGGTAAAAATGGATGGATATTCAGCAGACATTTGGCCTCTCGCGATTGTAATAGGCCATGGTGCCAAATCATGGTTTGATTGTCACGCAATACGCAACGTAAAAGGTTTAAAAGTCACTTTTGCGTGATGCGCGAAAAAGCCGCTTCAGAAGATCTATTTCAGCGCGCAATTCCGCCATCTCAGCGCGAAGATCTTCGCCGTTCAGATCACCGCCCGACAGCACGATCCGCGACAAAACTTTAGAGCTGCCCTGCTCAACAATCAAAAGCATATAAGTGCCAAACCCAACAGCCTCGGGCGGGATTGGCACGGATAATTCATAACAATTTTCCATATCCAGAGCGTCAACCCGCACGCCGCGGACCGGGCGCCCTCGCAAAAGCACGTCAATCTTAGGCGGGGGCGCTTTTAAATCAGAAGATTGGCTTAGCAAAGCCCGCCAAATGCCTTCCGCGAAGCGCGTTGGCTCAATGCAAAGCGACATCGGCACTCCTTTCGAAATAACCATCTTCGGTAGAGAGATTGAAATCAATGATTTGAATTTGCGTGTACCGCGGAGCCTCAAAAATCAGATCGATCCAAAGCGGCGCGTCGTAATCTGCGCTTAACTTAAGCGGCCATAGTCTGAATTCCCACGAAAACTCACCATCTTCACGGTGATGCGTATCCGCCTGTAAAGACAGGTTATCCAGCTCGGGAATATTGAGGCGGAGATGCGTATGCAATTCGGTTTCAAAATTTATACGAGCTCTACAAATCAACACCCCCGTATCCATAAGGCGCCGGCGGCTGCCCGTCGGCAGTTGGATCGCGAAAGATAAATAACTGCTTTTAATGTCGAAAATATCCAAACACATGCAATACCCGGCCCCGGTATGAGCGGTTAAATCTTTTCGCTGGGCAAGCCAATATTGGTCAATTGGCAAATGCTCTGGGCTAAACAATTGGATGTCTGAGCCCAAAGCAATGCTTCTGCCTCCCAGATTCGCAGCGCTCATATCCATTTTTATGCACCAAAAATCGGGACGCCACCCCCAAATATGACAGCCGCCCGCTTTTCCCCTGCGCGCGGCTTGAAGCCGCAGCTCTAAACCTGAGACAAACCGCTCAAGCTGATGGCGCAAAATTTTAGACTGCTTATATACCCCCAATATGCGCGCCGGTTTTTGCGCGCGCGCCCATGAATTCGGCCGCGATAATACATAGAAAAGGTACCTGCGGATCAAAAACGCCCGCATCGGCTTTAAAATCACTGTCAGTCTCTAAATCAATTAACTATCAGGCAACTATAGCAATAAATCACATTCAAGCAATTTATCTTTGGCAGGCTTGCGCCCCTAAATAAGCCTATCCAACAGGGCGGGCTTTTGGACGCGGCACGCCAGAGGTATTTGGTTTTACGCTGGGCCGCCTTTTTGAGCCGGCAGGGTGCACAGAAACGCCTTGCAAGCTGCGTGACAGAAGCATACGCGCCATATTTTTTGTAAACATCGTATCTGCTGGCATGTGAAGCGTGGCAATCAGCATGTGGTTATCGCGCAATTCAACGCCTTGCCACAAACTGTTTTGCAGCCCGGAAACAGATTGGGCTGCATGCGATGTGTTTTGAACAAAAATCTGCCGTTTATCGGCATAGATTGTTGACACATGTGCATTCGGGTTTGTCGCCTTAAACTGCTGGGTTGCATCGGCGAGGCTGATATCCTGATCCGCCACCAATGACAATGTAATCACACCATAGGCCAGCAGACCGTCGCGTTCTGAGCAAGCCTGCAGCGTCACAAATTCTGCTGTTTCTGTGCTCTGGCCGAGATCTGGATTGACGCAATAGCCCTTTGGCGGCCGAATAATCGCGCCCGAGGGAAGATTTTGCTGCGATATCAACCCTTCATATTGCGTGTTAAGAAGCGATGGAGGCCCAGCGCAGCCACACAGCGCCATCGCAAAACAGAAAATGGCCCGCTGACCAAAACGCCAGAGGGCCATATTCACCGTCACAGATCCATATACGCGTGTTTTTCGGCTTTGCCACCAGGATGGGTCACCGCGCCTTTGTAAATTTCTCCGACCAATTGCGAATATTTCCAAAGCGCACCTGCGGCATAAATCGTGTCGCGCGGGCCCGCCCATTGGGCCTTGCGCTCGGCCAGCTCTGCCTCGTCAAGCGCGACGCTGATTTCACCCTTCAACGCGTTCAGCGTGATCATATCGCCATCTTTTAGCAAAGCGATCGGACCTCCATGCGCGGCTTCTGGACCGACATGCCCAACGCAAAAACCCCGCGTTGCGCCAGAAAAGCGCCCGTCAGTGATCAGCGCCACTTTCTTGCCCATACCTTGCCCCGAAAGCGCCGCCGTTGTGGCCAGCATTTCGCGCATGCCCGGGCCGCCAGCAGGCCCTTCATTGCGGATCACAAACACGTCGCCTTCCTGATAGGTTCGGTTTTGAACGGCCTCAAACGCATCCTGCTCGCATTCAAATACGCGCGCAGGCCCGGTGAAAACCTGAGCCTCTTCGGACATGCCCGCAACTTTCACAATCGCGCCTTCGGGCGCTAAATTGCCCTTCAAACCAACAACACCACCGGTTTTTGTCAGCGGAGTGGCTATTGGATAAATCACCCGCCCATCAGCTTCGCGGGTGATTTTATCCAAATCTTCCCCCATGCTATTACCAGATGCGGTCAGACAATCTTCGTGCAACAAGCCGGCTTTGCGCAATTCTTTCATCACAACCGGCACGCCGCCCACCTCGTAAAGATCTTTTGCAACATATTTTCCGCCCGGCTTAAGATCCACAAAATAGGGTGTGTCGCGGAAAATCTCGCACACATCTTCAAGATAAAAATCAATGCCGGCCTCATGTGCAATCGCTGGCAAATGCAGCCCAGCATTGGTCGAGCCTCCGGTGCATGCGACAACCCGCGCGGCGTTTTCAAGCGATTTCAACGTTACCACATCGCGCGCCCGAATATTCTTTTCAAGCAAGTTCATCACGGCGCGGCCCGAGGCTTCCGCGTATTGATCGCGGCTTTCATACGGGGCGGGAGCACCGGATGAATTCATCAGCGCAAGACCAATAGCCTCAGACACACAGGCCATCGTATTGGCCGTAAATTGCCCACCACAGGCCCCTGCCGAGGGGCAGGCCACAGCTTCCAGCTTTTCAAGATCGCAGGTGCTTAGATTGCCCGCCTGATGTTGACCCACGGCTTCGAAAACATCCTGCACTGTGACATCTTTGCCATCCAAACGTCCAGGCAGAATAGAGCCACCGTATAAAAACACAGAAGGAACGTTCAAGCGCACCATCGCCATCATCATTCCAGGCAGAGATTTATCGCAACCGGCCAAACCAACCAGCGCATCATAGCAATGCCCGCGCATCGTCAATTCAACCGTATCGGCGATGGCTTCACGGCTGGCCAGCGAGCTGCGCATCCCCTCATGGCCCATCGCAATCCCATCGGTAACCGTGATGGTGGTGAATTCACGCGGTGTACCCAGCGCTTGTTTGACGCCCATTTTGGCAGATTGTGCCTGACGGTTCAGCGCGATATTGCAGGGTGCCGCTTCGTTCCAGCAGGTGGCAACACCGATCAGCGGTTGATGAATTTCTTCTTCCGTCATGCCCATCGCATAATAATAGGACCGATGCGGTGCCCGAGAGGGACCTTCAGTAACATGACGGCTTGGTAGCTTAGATTTATCGAATTTACTCACGGTCTCTCTCCCTTATGCGTTGATTGGTCATACAAAAGCCCAAAAGGCGAAACAAGTCGCTTTCTTCTGTCAGATAAGAAAACAACATTTCAAAGTGCTGAAATGGCTCAGCGCTTTCAAAACGAAAACCGGCAACAGCCTTTAAATTGTGCGGCCGTTAAGGCGTTTTTTTGCAGGGTGGAAAGGCATAAGATCACCCAAAGCGCGCAAAGCCTATTGAAACCAGCTGGTAGATACCCCACCTCTCAAGCAATGTATCGCTGCTGTTATCAATAAGGGGAACTTGATTGTCAGACGGGCTGTTCCACCCCTCTGTTTTTGGCAACAGATCGCAGATCTGGCGCATATGTTTGGGCCTTTTTATGATTTCTATCATCTATGTATTTTCAAGCTTTGGTTGGTTTATAGTGCTTGATCGTCTGGCACAGATACGGCTCGAAGGGCTGGGCAGCACACCTGCAGATTTAGCCGCTCTCTTATTTTCTTTTTTCTTCATTTGGCTGGGCATCGCGCTGGTGTGCCGCCGGCTGCATCGCCACCCTCTGCATGCGCTTTATGGGCCCACCTATAAGATCAATTGGCAGCATTTTCTTATTGGTGCTGGCCTGGCCTTTGCCACGGCCATCATCAGCGAAACCAGTATCTCTGTTATTTCCTGGTATTTCTTTGACTCCTCGAGCCAAGCAAACCCCAATATTACCGCAACGCTTTGGCTCCGATGGGTTATCCCCATATCTGCTCTGATTTTTGTGCAGATCGGGGCAGAAGAAATGCTGTTTCGGGGCTATTTACTACAGCATATCCGCGCCAGAGGCGGGCGCTTCTGGTGGTCAATTTTTCTGCCCTCATTCCTCTTTGGCATGTTGCATTTTGATTTTCCTATTTTTGGCGTGAATGCTTTCTTTTACATGTTACACACAAGCGTGGCAGGTATAATTTTATGCCTTGTCACGCTAAAAACGGGTAATTTAGGGGCGGCGCTTGGCCTTCATTTAGGGGTAAACGCGTTAATGCTGATCTTTGGGCTTGAAGGGCATTTAGATGGCATATCGCTCTTCGTGATACAGGTCGATCCAAAGGGGGCGCAAGCCACTTTAAGCTTTTTGATCTTCACGTTATTCGAAGGTCTGGCATTTCTGATCTGGTTGCGTTGGATCAATCAAAAGCGCGGGCAGGCCTTTGTTGTAGAAAACCGCCCGCCTTAGGATGGCATTCCCCCAATTCAATGGCAGGGCAGATTTGTCTTTATCCAGGATCAACATTTTTGCCGGCATAACACATGCTGCCTGCCCGTGAAAAACAATGCGCTTTTAGAACCGCTTTTACGCTTCGCTGATTGCAATTTACCGCAAGCCAGCTTATTCCAAGAAAAACAAAAAACAGCAGGACGTCAGGGATGAATTGGATCACAAACTATGTCCGCCCACGCATAAACTCAATTTTCTCGCGGCGCGAAGTGCCCGAGAACCTCTGGACCAAATGCACCGACTGCGGCAGCATGCTGTTTCACCGCGAGTTGAGCGAGAATCTGAACGTTTGCACCCAATGCGGGCATCATATGGGGATCAGCCCGCGGGCCCGATTTGAAAGCCTATTTGATGGCGGCATTTTCGTGGATGTACCCGTGCCAGAACCCATCGCCGATCCGCTGAATTTTAGGGATCAGAAAAAATATCCTGACCGTATGAAAGCGGCCCAAAAAAATACCGGCGAAGAAGAAGCAATGCTGGTGGCCGAAGGCGAAATCGGGCGCACGCCGATCATTGCCGCGGCGCAAGATTTTTCTTTTATGGGCGGCTCGATGGGCATGTATGTTGGCAATGCGATCATTGCAGCCGCCGAGCGCGCGGTGAAATTGAACCGTCCGCTTATCCTATTTTCTTCTGCGGGCGGCGCGCGCATGCAAGAAGGTATTCTTAGCTTGATGCAAATGCCGCGCAGCACCGTGGCCATTCAGATGCTCAAGGAAGCAGGGTTGCCTTATATTGTGGTACTCACGCATCCCACAACGGGTGGGGTGACCGCATCTTATGCGATGTTGGGGGATGTTCAAATTGCTGAACCGAACGCCTTGATTTGTTTTGCTGGCCCGCGCGTGATCGAACAAACCATTCGTGAAAAGCTGCCGGAAGGATTTCAGCGGGCTGAATATCTGCTCGATCACGGTATGTTGGATCGCGTGACGGCGCGCACTGAAATGCGCGATGAGTTGATCACAATTGTGCGCCTGTTGTTGGGGTTGAGCCCGGCCATTAAAGGCGATTTGCCCAAACCAACGGACCCGCAGCTTGAGGATAAAAGCGCCGCGGCAAAGCCCAAGAAAAAATGACGATTGATCATTCTGACGCCATTTTAACCCGAATGATGGCGCTACATCCTAAAGTGATTGATCTGACGCTCGATCGGGTTTGGCGGTTACTCGATCGCTTGGGGAATCCACAAGAGCGGCTGCCACCGGTGGTTCATATCGCCGGCACCAACGGCAAGGGCAGCACGCTGGCGATGATCCGTGCTGGATTGGAAGCTGCAGAAAAGCGCGTGCATGCCTATACCTCGCCGCATCTTGCCCGTTTTCATGAACGGATCCGCTTGGCCGGCGCGCTGATCGGTGAAACCGAACTCAGCCAGCGTCTTGAAGACTGTTATCAAACCAATGGCGCCGATCCGATCACCTATTTTGAAATCACCACCTGCGCCGCGCTGAAGGCGATGGCCGAATGCCCTGCTGATTTCACGCTGTTAGAGGTCGGCTTGGGGGGGCGGCTGGACGCAACCAATGTGATCGCGAAACCCAAGCTCAGCATCATCACGCCAATTTCGATCGATCACCAGCAATTTTTGGGCGACACGCTGCCCGAAATCGCAGCCGAAAAAGCCGGTATCATCAAACCCGGCGTGCCCGTCATTATCGGGCCGCAGCAAGAGGCGGCGCTTGAGGTCATCGAAGCCCACGCCCAGCAATTGCACGCGCCGATGCAGGTTTATGGTCAGCATTGGCATGTCAGCGAAGAGCGCGGGCGGTTGATTTTTCAAGATGAATGCGGCTTGCTTGATTTGCCGCTGCCCAATCTTCCTGGCGCGCATCAAATTCAAAACGCAGGCACCGCCCTGGCCGCCTTGCGGCATTTAGAACTGCAAGAAAGCGCCTGCGAGGCCGCTATCACGCAAGCGCAATGGCCGGCGCGCCTACAAAGGCTGCGCGAGGGGCCCTTACCCGCGCTGGCCCCGGGGGCCGAGCTTTGGCTGGATGGGGGGCATAATCCGGCCGCTGGGGACGCGCTTGCCCAATTTTTAGCAAGCCTGCCCAAGCGGCCCACTTATTTGATCTGCGGAATGCTAAACACGAAAGATATCAGCGGGTATCTGTCGCCTTTACGCGCGGTCAGCGAAACGCTATTTTCGGTTTCGATTCCAAATGAAGTGAATACGCTCAGCGCAGATGACACGGCCCGCAATGCCGCTGCTGTCGGATTTGATGCGCACTCTGCGCAAACCGTCGACGCCGCTTTACACGCGATCAGCGTGCAAGCGCCCCATGCCCGCATCGTTATCTGCGGTTCGCTCTATTTGGCGGGGATGATCCTCAGGCAAAACGGCTAGGCTGGCGCGTTTAGCACCCAAGATCATGCTCTATCTTGCGCCCAATCCGCGGCTTGCATTTCGCGCAAACGGCTGGCGGTGCGTTCGAATTCAAAGCTGCCCTCCCCCTCAAGATAAAGCATTTCGGGCCGCGCCGCCGCAGAACAGACCAGCCGCACCTTTGCTTCATAAAGCGCATCGATCAAGGTCACAAAACGCTTTGCCTCATTGAAATTATTGCGCCCCAATTGGGGAATATCGTCTAGAAACAAAACCCGAAGATGATCGGCAAGCGCCAAGTAATCTGCAGGGCCTAACATAGCGCCGCATAGATCATAAAAATCAAACCGCCCGACACCATTGATATAGGCAGGCACCACCAAATCGCGGCCCTTAACCACCAAGGTCAGGGTTTGGCTATCCTCACCGGAAAATTCACGCCAAAGCGTCTCTAACCCGGCGCGGGCTTCCCGCCCCAAAGGCGTAAAATAAACCGATCGCCCTGCGATCCGGTTTTGCCGAAAATCGATTTCGCTGGCCATGTCGTGAATCGCGAACCGCTCTCGGATCAATGCGATGAAAGGTAGGAAAAGTTGTCGATTTAACCCGTTTTTATAAAGATCCTCGGGCACGCGGTTTGACGTGGTTATGACCGTCACGCCCTGGTTTAACAACAATTCAAACAACCGGCCCACGATCATCGCATCGGCAATGTCTTTGATTTGCATTTCATCCAATGCCAACACGCGAATATCTTTCGCAATCGCCTGACAAACCGGTAGCAATGCGTCTTTCGCATTCGTTTGGCGCGCGAGATGCAAGGCAGCTTGAACCTCTTGCATAAAAGCATGGAAATGTACCCGCCGCACCGCCACGGCCAAGCTATTTGCGAATAAATCCATCAAATAGGATTTGCCACCCCCAACGCCGCCCCAAATATATAGCCCTTTAACCGCGCTCGCTTTGGTTAGGCCAAAAAACCCACGCTTCACGGGGCGCTCAAGCGCCTCAAGCAAAGCATCAAGCTTTGGCAAGAGTGCCTGCTGCGCTGGATCAGCGCTGATTGCTCCGGATATAACGTTTTCGCGATAGCGCTGTGATACTCTGCCCATAAGGCGGGCTTACTATGAACCGATCTTGATTTAAAGACATTGGCACCAACCGCCGCGCGGAAAATCACGAACGGCTTGTAAATCTACGCCCTGAGGCTAGCTTAGGTAGGCCAAGGGATCTGACGCGCGTTCAAAAGGTTAACCAAATGTCTCAGACACATCGCCTGATCACGCCTATTTTGATCATGGGCAGCATTATTCTTCTGATAAATTTTGCGATCAGAGCGTCCTTTGGGGTGTTTCAAATTCCAATCGCAAACGAATTTGGCTGGGCGCGCGAGGAATTTTCACTGGCACTGGCGATCCAGAATCTCGCTTGGGGCATTGGTCAGCCGATCTTTGGGGCGATCGCCGATAAATTTGGCGATCGAAAAGCCATTATTTTAGGCGCTTTGGTCTATGCAGCTGGGCTGGTGCTTTCGGCTTTTGCCACCTTGCCCGAGGCGCATCAGGTTTATGAAGTTCTGGTTGGCTTTGGGGTCGCGGGCACCGGATTTGGCGTGATCCTTGCCATTATCGGGCGCGCCAGCAGCGATGAGCACCGCTCGATGTCATTGGCCATCGCAACGGCAGCGGGCAGCGCAGGGCAGGTGGTTGGCCCGCTCTTGGCACAATTGCTGCTATCGGCAATGCCATGGCAAACTGTATTTCTTCTTTTTGCAGGCATCATTTTAGCCACGCTTCTCTTACTGCCGATGATGCGGGTTGCCCCGCGCGCGCCAAAAGCGGAAGAAGAAGCCTCGCTCAGCGCGATCGTGGGGCGCGCCATGCAAGATTCGAATTATATCTTGATCTTTTTGGGCTTTTTTAGCTGCGGCTATCAATTGGGGTTTATGACGGCCCATTTCCCCGCCTTTATCACCGAAGCCTGCGGCGCAATTACCCCAGGTGGTTTCCTCTATTCGCTGGGGATTACTTCAACCTCGACGCTTGGCGCAGCTGCCCTATCCGTGATTGGGCTGACAAATATAGCCGGGACTTTAGCAGCCGGATATTTGGGCAATCGCTATTCCAAGAAAAACCTATTAGCAGCTGTTTATCTGGCTCGCGCATTGGTAACGTTTGGCTTTATTAGCTTTCCCATTACGCCTCTCAGCGTGCTCATCTTTTCCGCGCTTATGGGCATGCTTTGGCTGGCAACCGTACCGCTTACAAGCGGGCTTGTCGCCTATATATTTGGACTGCGCTATATGGGCACGCTATACGGCATTGTGTTCTTCTCGCACCAGCTTGGCAGCTTTATCGGAATCTGGTTGGGCGGGCGCATGTTTGACGTCTATGGCAGCTACACATTGGTGTGGTGGATTGGCGTTGGTGTCGGGCTGTTCAGCGCGCTGGTACATCTTCCGATCCGCGAAAAACCAACTGTGATGCTTGGGGCAAATTAACCGGGCGTGCCCAGCGATGGCCTTTACGGTGAAACGCGGGGGATCAATTGCAATTCGGCCTCCAAAAGCGCGGTAACCTGCTCGGTATGCGAATAAGGCAGGGCATGACCCGCATCCGAGATTACAAATTGACGGGCCTGCGGATTCCAGCCTTGCAAACATTCTTTCAACGCAACGGGGATCACATGATCCTGCCCCCCCCAAATCGCCAAAACGCGAATCCCATGGCGCTGGATCGCGCTGTGTTCCGCCGCCATTTTTTGGGCCAAAATACCGCGTGTGGAAGATAGAATTGCGGGGATGAACCCGCGGTATTGCAATTCTTTTTGTTGGCGCTCTATCAAAAAAGATACGCTTGAGCTGATCGCGCGCTCGGCTTCGGTTCCCGCCAAATGCAGCCGGGGATAACGCGCATGAACCAGCCAATCGCCGAGCCCCCAAAACCGGCTGGCCCACCCGAAAAGATTGCCAAGCTTATGCCCCATACCCGCCGGAGCCAGCAGGATAAGCTGCTTTACGGATGACGGGTTTTGCGCCGCATAGGCCGCTGCGATTGAGCCCCCCATAGAGTAACCATACAGGTCGAAACGCTCGTTAAGATCCAAATGATCCAAAAGCTCGGTTAAATGCGAGGCGAAAAACCGGGCATCCTGACGGCCCTTTGGACGATCCGAATAGCCGCGCCCGTAATGATCATAAAGCAACACGCGATAACCGCGTCCAATCAGAAAAGCCGCCAGCGCCTCAAACACGAAACTCGGTGTGCTAAGCCCGTGAACACAAATGGCCAATGGCCCGCCTGACGGCCCCAAAAGCTGGTAATGGGTTGCCCCGCGCGATAAGGGCGCAAACCGCCCCGGCGCATCTGCGCGCGCACGCGCATCCATCGGCAATCGCCGCCATTCTTTTAAAAACGGCGCCAAGAGCAGCAAAACGAGCAGAAAAATACCGCAGATCACGCGGCGGCGCTCCATTGCTGCAGGATATACCGCGCTGTCATCAAATCCAAATGCGCGCCACCACCATTTTTAAACAGCGTTATGTCGCGCTCGGACCCGCGCTGAAATCCGCGTTCTGAATAATAATCGGCTTGCACATCAGCCCGGCTCAGCGCCCCAGAAGACAATGGAATTTTCAGCTCTCCGATATGATCAAGCGTAGTGTCAAAACTATCCACGAAAACCCGCGCGCGCTGAAGCGCTTGATCATCCGCCTCGCGCATATCTGGGCGATAAGCCCCAATCAGATCGACATGCTGCCCCTCTTGCAGCCAAGCCCCCAGCAGCACAGGGCTCGTGCTCATGGTCGATGTGCAAATAATATCCGCGCTGCCGATCGCGGCTTTTAAATCTGTTACCGCCCGCGCATCGGGGCGCGTTTTGGCCAAGGATTGGGCCCGCTCTGGGCTGCGGTTCCAAATGCTAAATTGCGCGTTTGGAAACCCCGCCCGATAGGCGTCTAACAAATTTGAGGCAACCGTGCCGGCACCGATAATCAAAATATGTTTGCTCTCCGGGCGTGCCAAGCGCTTGGCCGCCCAAAGACTGTCCGCCGCGGTTTTCCATTTGGTCACAAGATGGAAATCAATAATCGCTTCCAACGCACCGGTTTCATCTGAAAACAGATTTACTCCGCCATTAACCATCGGGCGGCCAGAGCTTGGGTTATCAGGAAAGATCGTTGCGGCTTTTACGGCAATCCCCAACCCATCGATCCAGGCAGCCCGCGATAACAAAGTGTCTTTTCCGCGATATAAAAACGTATCGGCAATTTCGGCTTTTGGACGTTTATGACCGGCCTCAAACGCCGCCGTCAGGCCTAGCCAATCCAGCAGCGGATCGCCCTGATCAAAAGAAATATTGATTGCGCTCATCAGAAATTCTCTCCGAATACATGGTCATAACATGCGCCATTATGCGTTATAAGGCTGCGGCGAAACCTTAAGAACTCATCGAAGAAACAACAAGAAAATTTAGGTATCTAACCGCTGTGACCGCGCTAAAAACCCGCTTTAACGTAGCGTTTTTGCCCTGCGCAATGTGGTTTCCAACCGGTCTAAAAACCGCGCCCGATCCGTTTTGGAAAAAGCTTTTCCGCCACCTTGCCGAAAAGGGTCTGCGGCGCGCAGATCGGCCATTAAATCGCGCGTGGCCAGAACATTGCCAATATTGGCCTCGGTCAAAGCTTCTCCATTATGCTTTAAAACCAAAGCCCCATTCGCCACGCATTTCGACGCGAGCGGAATATCGGCGGTCACCACCACATCGCCGCGTTTCGCGCGTTTGGCGATCCACATATCCGCGATATCTGGACCATCCGCAACAATCACCGTCTCGATCAATGGATTGGCAGAGGGGCGCAATCCGCCATTGCTCACCACAAACATGCGCAGGTTGTGGCGCGTTGCAACCCGCTCTGCTTCATTTTTTACCGGGCACGCATCGGCATCAATATAAAGGGCAGTCATCCAGGTTTCCTTTTGGGGTGATGGTATCGCTGCTTGGGCGCAAGGTGCAAGCATACACAGCAACAGCGCCAATCATGAATTGAACCACGCGATCACAGCTGGCACCGTTAAAATACTGAAAAATGTCGAAATCAAGATCGAAGCAGAAACGCGCACCGGCGCAACCGCGTAATGCTGCGCCAAAATATAGACATTGCCCGCCACAGGCAGGGCTGCGGCCGCCACCATCACCGAAGCGGCATAAGACTCGACTTGGAAAATAAAAAGCGCCGATATGGCCACCGCTGCAGGATGCATGACCAATTTCAAAAATGAAATCCAAGTGGCCACTTGCAGACGCTCGGCCGATTTAAAGGCCAAAGACGCGCCAATCGCAAATAACGCACCCGGTGTTGCCGCAGATCCCAGCATCGATAGAAACTCATCCAACGGCGCCACAATGGGGATACCAAGACCCGACCAAATAAACCCCGCAGAAATCGACATGATCATCGGATTTTTCAGCAATCCTAAAACAAGCGCCCAAAGCGTAGCAAACCGCACTTGGCCTTCGTGCGAGCCAACGATCAACATCACGATTACAGATCCAAATAATATCAAATCAACCGCGAGAACCATGACCACATAGCCAATCGCTTCCGGGCCCATCAGCAAGGCCAGCATCGGCACGCCTAAAAATCCGACATTGCCAATCACCGCGCAATGCGCCTCAATCGCAGCTTCGTCTAGCGGAACCTTGCGGCCCAAAGCCACCAGCAAGGCAAACCCATAAACCAAGGCCGATGCGCTTAAATAGGCAAAGATAAAATCTGGGCGCAAGAGCGCGCTGAAAGGCAGCGTTGCCGAAAAGCGGAATAAAAACGCCGAAAGCGCAAAGTAAAAGACAAACTTTGTCAGATAACCTGTAGCTTCGGGGGTGAAAAAACCCCGACGCCCGGCTAAATAACCCAGGCCGATCACGGCGAAAAACGGCAAGGTTTTGAGCAAGATATCAATCATAACGCAAGGCTGTATCAGGCAGGTGCGGCGCGTCAATTACTATCTTATGCAGCCGGTCGCCGCCCCGTCAGGCCGCGCAGCCGTTTCATCCGCTGCCAATCACAATTCCGATCGCAAACACCAAGGATCCGCCAAGCACAACTTGAAACGCCGCACGAAAAAACGGCGTTTGCATATACCGGTTTTGGATCCAGGCAATCGCCCATAATTCGATAAACACAACGATAAAGGCGATCAAATTCGCAGTCCAAATATCCGCGATCAAATAGGGCAGCGCATGCCCTAACCCGCCGATCGTTGTCATCACGCCCGCGGCAAAACCACGTTTCAAAGGTGAGCCGCGCCCCGATAATGCCCCATCATCCGAAGCGGCTTCGGTAAAAGCCATTGAAACCCCTGCCCCCAGCGCCGCCGCCAACCCTACCAAAAACGTGGTATGCGAGCTCTGGGTGGCAAAGGCCGTGGCAAAGATGGGCGCAAGCGTCGAGACAGATCCGTCCATTAAACCCGCCAAGCCTGGCTGTACCCAAGTTAGGATGAACTGGCGCTTGGCTTGAAACCCTTCTTCTTGAGCAGCCCCTGAGGAGGTTAAATTTTCCAACAGACCTTCTGCCCGCGCTTTGTGGCGGGCTTCGCTGGCCGCCAAATCGCCCAGCAATTTTCGGCTGGCAGCGTCAGAGCTGCGCGCCGCTGCCTTCCGATAAAAATCCTCGGCCTTACGCTCCATCGCTTCTGCTTCCGCGCGAATTTTTTCGATCCCCAAATTGGCCATAAGCCAAATCGGTTGACGGGCATAGAACCCCGCGACATGCTCGCGCCGGATCAGCGGAATAAAAGCCCCAAACCGCGTTTCATGAAGCGCAATCAATTGCTGACGATGCGCATCTTCTTCGTCGGCCATATCAGCAAACAAAGCCGCACTATCCGGATACTCAGCCCGCAATTGCTGCGCAAAACCACTATAAATTCGCGCATCATCCTCTTCAGAGGAAATTGCAAGCGCTAATATTTCCTGCTCTGATAAATCCGCGAACCGACGCCTATGAACGAAAAACCGCATATAATTTTTACCCTTACGATTATCTTGTGCCCGTAAACAGCGCTCTGTCAACGGCTGTTATACACCCAGATAGGTGCCAGCACGTACAAGAAACGTAAAAGATAACGCATCGCAACTGCGGTTTTCTTATAAAGATCTATGCAGGATCAGCGCATCAACATAGCCCTGTTTTGGATGCAAAAACGCCTGCGGAATCCGACCGATCGTTGCAAATCCATTACGCTGCCAAATGGCCAGCGCGCGCTGATTGCTGGCCAAAACAAAATTGAACTGCATCGCCCGATACCCCTGCTGCTTGGCCTCAATCAACGCATGGTCGAGCATGCGACGCGCAACCCCTTTTCCGCGCGCCGAGGGCGCCGTAATAAAGCCGCAATTGCAGATATGCGCACCGCCCCCCGGCTGGTTGGGGCGTATATAATAGGTTCCAACGGCTTGCCCTTCAATACGAAGGATAAAGGCGGTTTTATCCGCTTCCATCCAATAGGCGATCGCGGCCTCGCGATCGATCAATGGGTCAACCGCATAGGTGTCACCCGCGCTGAACACCGGCTGTAACAGCGCCCAAATGCGTTCTTCATCCGCCGATGTCGCAGGGGTAATCTTTATTTTTTCCATCATTCTAATGCATCATAGCTAGAGACTATCTGTCCAACTAACCCATAGCTGATAGCGGCCTCAGCTGTCAGCCAGAAATTGCGTTTGGTATCTTGTGCTATTTTCTGCGGCGTTTGGCCTGTTGCAGCCGCGAATAAGCCTTCAAATCGAGACCGCATTTGACGTCTTTGTTCCGCTTGAATTTTCATGTCGCTGGCTTGCCCCCCAATGCCGCCGCTGGGTTGATGCAGCAAGAAACGTATATTAGGCAGGCAATAGCAGTTTTTCAAAGCCGCACCAATGAAGCTTAGGGCGCTGGCACCCCAGCCGCTGCCAATACAGCGCATTTTTGGGTTAATGAACTTAATCATATCATGCAGCATATCCCTCGATTCAACATGCCCTCCGGGCGAGCTAATAATCAGGTTTATAGGATCATCGCTTTTCTCAGAAAGTGCCCGCATATGTTCCACTGCCCTTTTTGCACTCATATGGTTTAACTCACCGGCAATGATCACGTTTCGGCTTTTAAAAAATGGCAGTCAAACTTTTTGGCAGATAGGCTATCTTGCTTGATATCGGTTTGACCAACTTGATCCAAAGGTAACATCGCACTCTGCAACAGAAATAACATACACTATGTGAATAGCCGAGTTTGTGGCATTAGTTAAGCAGTGGAGCTGGCCTTAAGGCAATAATCGCCTCCCTCAGCGATAGCTTAAAACACCACGACCGATCTTATACTTTCGCCTGAATGCATCAAATCAAAGGCTTTGTTGATATCCTCAAGATCCAAAACATGCGTGATCATCGGATCAATTTCCACCTTGCCATCCATATACCAATCAACAATCTTAGG
>Ga0255777_10000371_pt1 | contig 42259 bp, 78 predicted proteins | sample 101ome_15_FD_179975 | JGI IMG/M metagenome (GOLD analysis project Ga0255777, IMG submission 179975) | Coastal salt marsh microbial communities from the Groves Creek Marsh, Skidaway Island, Georgia - 101402AT metaG (version 2) | ecosystem: Environmental > Aquatic > Marine > Intertidal zone >... | reverse complement strand
AAATCCGTTCATGCCGATTACCTTTGTGCCGCTCTAAAAATTCTTTTTTCCACTCTGGATGTGATATAAGATAAACTTGCCGACCTTCAAACCACCACTCACCCTTCTCATTTTTAGTGGGTATTGTTTGAATAGTAGCAAATCTATCACGTGATTTCATTTACGTTAACATTCTTGCGCATGTGAGAAATGAGTGATCACCAAGGCAATCGCTCCAGACAAAGTAGATATACCACCCAACCATGAAAACAATAGTTGCCAAAGCTGTGGCATAAATTCCTACCTGAATCCAATCCTTAAACATATTCTTCTTCCTCTTCCATCCAATATTCACAGTCCTCACAGTACCAGCCGCGGTTATCATCCATCTCGCATCCACACGTCTCGCAGAAAGACTGCTCTTCCTCTTGATAGTCGAACATATCTTCTTTGTTCTCAATCGTCATGAGGACTGGGTTGTGAACGATCATTCCAACAGTCTGGTCTACCATGCTCTCAATGGCTACCTGAAGAGAATCACCCTCGTAATGGCCGTTATAAATTCGACCACGAGTATACCCATAAATGGCGTCATAGATATCGTCATCGATGGCTGATTGTTCACGAAGGTAATTCAAAGAACCAGAAGTGTTATTACCCATACCGTTATTATAGAAATCATAACCTATACGACTTGCGGCCCGAATCATTTCTCCAGCAACAGTATCACACTTGCCCATCCTCGGCATTGCCGCAACCAATTCTTCGTAAGCAGCTTGATATTTTCCAGTACCACTCCAATATGTGTTTTCCATGTCTCTACCTTTTCACCAAATTACAAAATAATTATATCAAATCAAACCGACTTTGTCAACAACTAATTTTCGACCCTATCGTGAAAGGCCACAATACTAGTTGCCCTGCCACGGATATTGCCGATGATTTGCTCGACCTTTTTACCAAATCGAGCATCAGAGGTGCCTATATAGGTTCCACCAAACATGGTCCACCTTTTTGACTCTTGTAAGTCTAAGGGTACAATCTTCACTGTCCCAGGCAGATTACCCATAACCATCAAAACAGCAGGAAGCTCATCGGTCGCTTCGAAGGGGCCTTCACAGTTGACTATACAGACACGATTGTGTTTCGCAGAAATGCCACCGTTCGAACAATCGTCCATGTCGCTCCGAAAAATATTAGCAATCAAACCCATTACACAGCCCTCTTAAAGTATCGTCCACGACCAGAATAACCAACCTTTTGAACTGCCTGAAGGGGTGAGGTCTTTCGACTCTCAGCAAGATATTCTTCGACAGTGTAATTGTCGACCAGGCAGTTCACCCAAGATTTCCAAGGCTTTCCACCATATTTGAATCGAGCAATGAAATCAGGTCTCGGCTTACCAATCCAAGAAGGATGACAATTAGGGTTGTGATCTTCCATATTCACGGATTGGGTATGACGGCCTCGATACATGAGGTACATTCCGTCCCAAGTAAACTGGTCTTTTTCAAATTTGGTCATATCAATATTTCCGTTTAATTTCATATTTCAAAGACATTATAAGGGGCTATGCTGACAAAGTCAACACTTTTTTTAGAATATTTTGGAATATCGATATAACTTTTAGATCTAAAAGGCGACTTTCCAGCTCACCCCTATCGAGTCGTTATGATACACGGCTACAGCACGACCTGCTGTACCTATTGCCAGTGTGAGATTGAAATGGTTTGGTTCGTTCTTACCTATGAGGTAGTATGCACCGGCAGCCACGATACCATTGATAAGGATTGATTTATCTCGGTGGGCCTGGCCGTAGATAGGATTTTTTTCTCTGTATCCGTTTCTGAGGCCTACTCGTGTTTGCCGGTGGTCGATGTAGGCAACGGTGTGGTATGCAAGAAAGAGCGATTGTTCTTTCTTTGTCCATTCGCTGAAGTGTCTGAATTCAGCAGATGCATGTGAAGAAAAAAGTAGTAGATTAATTACCGCCCAATGGATTATCCAATGCTTTCTGTAGCGTTTCTCTGAGGTCTTCATCTAACTTCTCCATTTTACCATCGATACGATCCTCTGTTTCTCGCATCGTGTCACGGACATCCTTTTCCGATTCCCTACTTAAGTCAGACAGTTCTCTCATTCTTTGGTCTATATCATCCTGTACAGTCTTGACTCTATTACTGGCATTTTCAGCAACTCGTTCTACACGAATGATATCGTCTCGTAGACTATTTTTGATATCTCGGGTATAATCGATTGCGTCATTCAATTTGGTTTCGATTGCCACATTACGAGCCTCGACGGCTTCGATATCCATCACTTCTAACTTTTCACTCATTTCTTGAAAAGCTTTGTACGTTTCAAATCCACCATATAGTGCAGCAAGAATAGAACTCAATACTGCGAAAGCCCCAGCTATTGTAGTCGGGGTCATGGTAATGCCAAACAATTTCATTTTAGTGTTCTTCAGATTTTCAACTTCATCTTCGAAGTTTTCTGTCATTTCACCTAAGTCTTTTGCCATTGTTGTGCTTCCTTTGCAGCCTTAAGGCTGGTTGTTCTTATAATAATATTCCCTCGTTCATTGTAAACTGTATATAATCTCTCACCCAGTGAGTTGATTTCCATTTTCATTTTCATGCGCTTGTTATTATGGCAATCATGCCAACGATAATAACTGTACAGACCACTAGCGCTCCGAATACCAGAGCCACGTCAGTCCAAAATCGTCTTGACTCTGCTTTTCGTTTTGCTAGCTCGAGGCGTTGCTGGCGTATCTTTCTACGCTCTCGCATCATATCCTCATAGAAATTTATCTGACCAGTGTAGATCAGAAATTCGCGCAACTCTTTTTCAAGAGCCACCATCTTGTGTCTGGCAGCTGTAACCTCTAAGGCCTGTGCCTCGACACTCTTACCCGAAAATAACTTTTGTGTTAATGACGGGTTGTTGTTCGCAATTGCTGCTTCTGCTAATTCTTCCTTCGCATCAAAAAATTTCGAAAATCCTTGGTAGAGATCGTTAATCTCCTGTCCCTTCTCAATACCATTCTTTATCATGTTGTATGCAGATCCAGCCATGCTTAATGCGGCTGCAATCTCAACCATGATTTTATTCCCTCGTCAGTTTTCCTCGAACTTCAATGCCCTCAAATTTTGAATCTCGGCTTGAAGTCTCATAACTTCCAATCTCTTTTTCTCCAACTCCAATTGATATAGAACATTACAATTGAGCCTTTCTTTTGGTGCACCTAGAGGAATAGTGATTCTTCCATATACACCCACATCCCGTATAAATTGATCATTGTTATAACGAAAAGAAGGATCCTGCTGTGTCAAATTGAACATAGGATCATTCTGATTCATAATTCCCACAACACCAAATTCTACGTTAGTAGAGGAACCGATTGCCATCGAACATTCCAAATCACCTGCTCGAATCCTATCAGTTTGGAAGTTAGGTGATGTCTGTGGAATGGCCATATTAATCGAACTCGATTGACCATAAGCAGCACCAGCCCAAAAACCTATAACGAAATATACTGTAATGAATAATATAAATTTTGTGCGCGTCATTTTATCTTAGAACATATTTTAGATTTCACCATTGTCAGAGAGCTTCCTGCTCCTAACAATTTCGATTCAGAACAAATATACACCGCTCGGTTCTTATCCTTTTCGCGGATATATATGTTCACATTTTTCCTTGCCAAATATTTTAGTTTGATAACATCGCTTTCAGTGGCAAAGGGTATCGAGTTCCATTCACTGTCATATACACCCAAACCGAAATATTCAACGTCTTTCCTAGCATTAAATAGTTTCATCTCAGCAACCAGAACACCTGATACGAAAGATGGTTTCAATTTCGGATATGTCGGAGTAAACTCGTGGGCCATCACAGGCCCACAAATCCAAACCAACAATGTAATAACAAAGAACTTCTTCATCTTTTATTTATATATCAGATAGCGATACACTCAGCAGTAACGATTGTTCGATACGTTCCAGCTGGAAAAGCCTTGTCATATCCGTAGTCAGCTTCTGATTCTACCTGAAACCAAGTGCTTCCTGCAATAGAAAGATCAACTTCAGTTACGTTATCGAATGTGATCTTATCAGTGTCATACGCAGACATGCCCGCATCAGATACTTCTGCAACCGAGGTACTACCAGTCCAGGTAACAACATCACTCAATGTAGGGCTTTCGGAAAACGAAATGGGATGAGTAATTCTTGCTTTGTAGTAGTCAGCAATGATTACATCATATCGAACGATTGGTTTAACACCACCATTTGTACCATCTGTAGTCAACAGGTTGGGTGTGGGGTTTCCGTAGATACCAACTGTATCAGTCACAACAAGACATTTTGATTCTACCGTACCAGTAATGTTGACGTCCTCTGCAATTGCAACAGTTGAAAAAGCGGCCAGAATAGCAATGCCGATTTGTTTGAACATACAGTTCTCCTTATTTTTATTTTTCTGTTTTATTCTCATACTGTAAATTCACTAATTCCTCATGAAGTAATTCTTGCGCAAATTGTGCTCTTCTACCAGAAGTATTATCTGGCAAATCCGAATCTTTTAATTCTACAGTCTCGACGTACTCACCTCCGGGTATTGTTTCATAATAACTCGTTGGCATGAAATCAAGCATTGTTAGCTGTGAATGAAGTAGATTTGAGGCTGCAGCAATATCAGTATTATTGCCGGTGCCCAAAATCTTTTCTAAATTTTCTTTAATCTCTTCTTTTGCCTCGACCCTTCGACGATCTCTGTCTTCCTGATCTTCATCTTTCATTACAGCCTTTCTATCGATCTCGTCCTGCACGTAGTCTTCATCAAGCGCATTGTAAGGATCTGGTTCTTCAATCGCAACAAAGGGCTGTTTATAGCCTGGACAGTCGGGGCTGGTCTGTGGGTCAAAACATGGATCATATTGGTAGGTGTAAAGGACTGAGGGGTCTGTAACCGAACCTTTACCCTCTACTTCAATCGAACCATCACCCCAGCGATCAATTGGGATACCACCTACGGATACAACTTTTCGAATAGAGTTAGATGGTAATCCAGACCAATCATCTGCCTCGCGGAAAATGTATTGTCCTTCATTTTGTGCATCTTCGTTTTGGACGTAGACCACCATATCATCTTCGGTGTTCTTTACGGTGGTATACTGATAGATTACATTACCTACAGTCAGTCCAGCTTGCTGAGGTAGAACATTCGTCATCACCCAATTCAAACCAGGATTGGCAGCGTTTTGAGTGATGCCGTAGACAGTTTGAGTTGATTGTGCCCTAGTGCTCTCAGAGTAAGACAAGCAGAAGAAGCAAACCAGCAACCCCACCAGCGGCCATGAGTGTCTTTTGATCAACGTCCAGTTCCTCCTTTTTACCCTTTTCGCCCTCAGCAAGAGGTTCGTCTTGAGCATTTACCTTCCAAGCTGCTTTTGCCTCTTGGCCGATTAAACCATCATATGGGCAGGGAGTTCCTGCATTCATCATCGCATCAAAGACTCTCTTGTCTTGACACATCAAAGAAACGGCAGCGACCTTCATTCCCATATCATAAAGAGTCTTAGCGTTCTTTAATCTTTCACAGTTCTCATCAGTAAATTGTGTTCCCGTAGATACACCAAGAATCTGTGTTTGTATTGCCCCAGCAACTCCAAATGTACAGAGGTCGGAATTCGATGTGTTGATCGTTGGGGATATTGCACTAGCAGGAGGTGATTTTAGAGTAGTAGTTGTATTACCATTCGTTGTCACTGTACTGGTGGTCGTCGCCTCTGATCTGATCACATCATCTATCGGATCTGGTGTTTCTTCTTGTGCATATGGACTAGAAGAAAAGCCTAGGAGCAAAATAACAAAAAGCAAAATATTAGTTTTCATATTATACCTTAATCAATATACAAATCTCAAGGCTATTTATAACAGAGCATATCCACCCATGAATAAACCCTCGTTTGCCCTCGTTAGTCAATGAAAATATGTCAACTATTTGACACACCTATCATTATTCATACTAAAAAGGGGCCCTAAAGGCCCCAGAATGTAAATTTTTTGACGGTTAATATCTGCGATGTAAATATGCGTCAATTGATTGTGCATTAGCAATACCACCTGGGATATCACCAAAGGCCGTATATTTTACCATTCGCTTAGTCTTTTTGTTGTACATGGGAATTCTAGGCTTTCTTCCTTTCAGGCAAAGACGATAACGAATAGGATCACCAGAGGAGTCAACAGCACCAGACTCTTTCAGCGTCTTGTTTAGATTACGAACAACCCGACGAATCTTTTCAATTTCAATCATATCGTCGACACTTTCAACGTCGAATGTGCCAACATAAGCATCGGTTCTTTTAAAAAATTTCATAATCTACTCCTATGGTGTGTGTGAGGTAGAGAGGTTGCTTAAGCAACCTCTGCCATTTCTACAGCCGTGTTCAATGCATCCAATTTACGTTTTGCGTTTGCACCGAACCATGCAGATGCAGTACGGTTGTCAGCGTTTCGACCCAGTTCGTGATCGGTCAGATAGGTAACTGCATTGTATGCATTCCACCAAGTGCCTGGTCGGAACTCTGCTCCTGGTTGAGTATCGACGATCTCAAGTGCACGTTCAGCAGTACGACTGAGTGTTTTGTTTTCCTTAGTAGATTCACCAAAGACCTTTGCAAGGAACTTCTGGAACGAATCGTTGGTGTAGCGCTTGGAACCAAGGAATTCAGCTGCCTGTTTGAACTGTTCAACACGAGTGTGTGAAATACCCAGAAGCGTCTTGACCTTCTCAGCATCAAATTCTGTACGGTGAGAGAGTCGGACAGCAGGCATCCCTTTCTCGGTGAGAGCCATAGTCAGAGTATTATTACAAACGACTCGGGTCATGACAAATTTGACGTCGATGCTCTTACCGTATTGATGCGGATTTGAGAACAAGAGATAACCCTTGACCTCATCACCACCGAATAGCTCGAATCCATCTTTTACATCGGCTGCAGCCCAAACAAGTCGACCGTCCTGTAGGGATCCAGCAGTATCCATTACCATATCACCATTAGAGACGAATTCAGAAAAGAACTCAAACGCCTCTTCGTTCTGGCAAGGATTCCAACCTTCGCCAACCATGGTCAAGATTTTGCCATCGGTGCTTCGTACCAGAGCCTGTTGTCCGGTCTTCTGGTTGTCGCCACGATAGCGAATAAAGGTGTCTACCTTTTCGACTTCCCAGTCAAGACCAGCAGCGACCATCATTTCTCGTGGAGTCATGTCATCATTCACAGGTACACCCATTCCGTGCCAGGGTACACCAGAAGAAAGACGATAGGCCATTTGAGCCTCACCATTAACGATTTCAAGATTATGTGCCATAACTAAATTTCCTCTTAATTTAAAGTTTCTTCAATTTTTGCGATTTGCTTGCGCAGTTCAGAAATGCGAGCCTCTACCTTTGCATTATCTTCGGGGGACAACTCTCCACGAATCTCGCAGAGGCAAATAAGGTCATTGTAGAGGCCGTCCAGGTTTTCCATATTAATTACCCCACTTCTTATTTCGAAACATGAATTGACGTTCACGTTCAAGCTGATCATATCGTCGAATACCGATTTGTTCAAGCTTGTTAAGTTGGTCTTCGTCCAAGCCATACTTGGCCTTGTTTTTCATAATATCTTGAACAACCTTCAAGAGCTGTTTGTCGTTCTTGCACTCTTGAAGGTCTTGAGCCAAGGTATAGAAGTCGGTCATCTTAAGCCTCCAAAACATAGGGTTTGCCAAACTGTCCGACGTTGATGTCGATGTAGTGGCTTCGGTGGAAATAGTCAGTCATGATATCGTCATTGCAGAAGAAATCAGGACCTTCAAGGGCATCCTTTAGTTCAGTTAAGAAAGAGACAACCTTAGGATCATCATAGTTTTCTTCGATCCAGTAGGGGTTGACTTGAACATAGTCACGGGGACCATATTCACTGACAGGAAGGGCACCCAAAATATCAAGGGGTCCGCTCTTTACGTTACAGACCAGACTCATATGATTCTTGACAGCAACGGTCCCTTTCATTCCGTATTTTTTCAGGACGGCCTTGATGCCAGGGGCCAACTTCTTTTTCATTTCTTGACTAACGTATGCCATATCAAATTTCCTTCTCAATCATCAAATTACAGAGTAATTATATCAAATGAAAACAACTTTGTCAACACTTTTTTCAATTTATTTGAAACTTTTTTCAAATTCTTCGTCGAGGGCGTCAAGCAGATCCATCTTTAACTCAGCAAGGGTTGCAAACACCTTCATTTCAAAGGCATTTGGGTTGACGGTCAAAACCGAATTCATGCAGCTCTCAGCAATGCGGATTGCATCCATCTTCTCTTTAGCTTTTTCGATTACCATTATATTCTCCATCTAAGAGTTTTTCGAGGTTTTCAATTACCTCGTTCAGTTCATTACGAAGCTCAACAGTCTTTTGCAACCGACAAAACATTTGACTCCTAGTCGGTAAATCAGTACCAGATTGAAGGGTGATAGTCTGAATAGCTTTGTTACGAAAGTCGTACAGCTTGACACCCGTGGTATCAATTCGATCCTGAAGCCAATCGTACATTGACATTTATACTCTCTCCAAAGTTGCAGTAGCGTTAAGGGTTTTGATTTCAAGGTCTTCAGCAAAGATCTTGTAGACTTCGATACCTTCTTGGCAGGCTTCATTCTTATTTGAAGCCTCGATTCCTTTAAAGGTAAACGAACCACAACCATCTTCCCAAACTTTAACTGTATATTTTCTCATTAGGCTACTACCTCCACTCGTCCATCATAATCCCAAATGGCTGTTTCATAGGGGACATACATTTCTCTACCGATTCGATTCTTGTCAAGCTTATCAGAACCAGACACAGAATCTGTCACGCAAACGGTGTAACCGTCACAGACGTAGGCCTTACGGCCCGGTTCAATCTCAACGTAGACAGGTCCTTTACGAATGACCCGACCCACAAGATAAGCATCGGGACGACCTTCAACAGGCTCGAAATCATAAGCCTTGATGACGTCTCCGATCTCAGCAGTGTTTTCATATTTCAGCATAATTTGGTCTCATTTCTAATTTCTGAGACCATTATAAGGGGCTATGCTTCCAGAGTCAACACCTTTTTCGGGTATTTTTAGATTATTTTGGAATATTCTTAGAACTTTTTGTTATAAGAATCAGTGGATGGTGGGATTGTCCGGTGTGTCGAACAAGCCGTCTAGCATATCGTATACATGATCGCCATAGCCAGATTTGATGATATCAATCACATCTGGATACTCATCATCTGAGTCCACGGGCATCGCTGCTAGATCGTGCCACCTGGGTTGCGGGAAGACATCTTCTATGTAAGCTCTAGCCATATTGGCTGATCTAAAAGAACATGCTCTGGTGATATAGAAAGGGTTATTATTGGCAAATAGGGCATATCGCTTATCTGGATCACTATCGGTCCCTACATCTTCATCGGAATAGGTTCCTAAAAATACGCCTCTATTATAATCAATTATTATGTACCGCGGTTTTGTCTTCATAAAGAGCCCTATATTTTTTTCTTACCTGTACAAAATGTTCAAGGTAATCATAAGTGTTAAACTTAAATACCTGAGGCTCAGAGTCATCTACAGCAATAAGAATGACACCCTGACGGATCGGGATGCCTGTCATCTCATAAAAGGCTGCGGCATAAAAAGAGACCTGAAGAAAATAACCGAGGATTCCATCCTCTTTCTTTACGCGTCTCGATGTTTTAAAGTCAATTACTGAGAGTTCACCTTCGAACTCTGCAATGCAATCAACCTGGCCAGCAGTCTTCAATTTATCACTATAAAGATAAACTTCCTGAAACCATATATTATTTATTTTTTCGTCTAACACGGGCTTCAGCGTATTGAACATGAAGAGATTTGCAGGCTGATGTTTGCCTTTCCAATCTTCTTCATTATTGAGGTAGTCTTCACAAAGCTTGTGTACAGCAGTACCACGACCAGATGCTTGTCGGGAGATTCGATTCGCCTCTTCTTCCCCTACCCTCTTTCTCCATTCTATGATAGCTTGTTTGCTCAGGATACCGAGAACCGTCGTTACTGACGGATAAGCAGATCCATCTGGGGTGAAATATCTTCTACCTTCTTCGGTCGTTTTTCGAGTCAGAGTCGGTAGAACAACGCCATGGTCGTGATGTGTAAACATAATATAACCTTAATTCAATGTGACATTATATCATGTCACTGGGTGGGTGTCAAGAGGCGAGAGCAATACCTGAGGTAACCTCAAGATATTTCTTAGCAATCTCTTCAATCGTATCCGCCTGGCCGATAACTGAATTACGGTTAATTTCTACCTGATCAGCATCAGCACTCATAATCCAAGGGATCATTCCAAAACCTTCTTGCCCGGGAGCCAGACAGACAGGTTTCTTTAAGATGATATTTTGTTCTGGTGTCTTGCCTTCGTATCGGCCGATTACCTCTTCACCAGAATTCAATTTCAAAGTAATTACATCAATCATAGTTCATTCTCCAAATAATACCACGCTACCCATTTATTGAACTCTCTAGCAAAGAGCTCATTTTCAAAGTAAATCGTGTGTTCATAAACATTAGTCCATTCAGTAAGCTTCCATTGCCACTGATTGAGGTTTTCTTTACACCAGTTTTTACAAACCGATTCGAGGTCTGAGTGAATGGGTACTTCTACTGCTGTTTCTCGCATCCATCTCATTTTATAATCCGAAATTTGCTGAGGTGTCATCCCATCAGTACCTTTGCCGCACCAGTAATAATAGCACCATCAGTCTCAACCAGATCGCCAACTCTTGCAGCAGGAAATCCAGCAATGAAGACCTTAGAAGATCCAGCATTTACGGTACCAGTATGAGGTACACAACTACTACCCACCTTAATACCATGTATGGCAGTAACAGATCCCACAATTGCAGCCGCGGAACCTTCAATCAATACGGTAGGTATTACATTTGTGGCGATCGTAGATGTTAAAGAACAACCGTGTGTTGCAGGTGTTCCCGTTGCCACTTGATCTCCAAATCTTGCCGCTGGGGTCATTCTTGCTCTCCAAAAAGGTCTTCTGCGTTTCGAATCATTTCATTATATGTATTCGCAAACAAATAATAGTCTTGCTGTACCTGCGATATCGTTGGGGCATACAAGTCTTCAAATGTTCCATTTGCTTGGGGTGTGTCGTCAATTACATTTTCGAAAATGCCCTTACCAGGTTTGGTAGACCAATAATGTCGCTGTAGAAATGTGACGATATGGTCTTCGACTAGAGTGTTTACACCATCACCAACATTCATTTCAAATATGTAGTACCAATCTTCTGCTGAAGTACGATTCTGTCTTTCGTCATCTGGTGAAACCCATTCTCTCAATACTGCAGTATCGGCGGGATCAGCAGTATTATAAAAAGTGTTTGCGTTATCGTATTCAACATTTGCTGAGGTGGTAGCAGATGCTTCGAATACCGAATTTGCATATGTCTGGAATATGTACTTCTCTTCGGGCCAGATTTTCGTGGTGTTCTTTACAAATCTTACAACACTGTTAGCACCTTGTTGAGCTCCATCGACTGTTACATCCACATAATTTGGTTTGGAAACAATGCTAATATAGTTTACATTTGCTGTTTCAAATGGAGCTTCGATATCTCTGACAACCCACCTTAGTGGTATATCAGAAGTAATCAAACTTGTATTAGGATTATTCATCGTCATTTCAAAGGTATCGCCTATGGCGTAATTTTTTCCACCGTCTAAAAGATTGAGTTTTGCACCAAACCATTCATAATAATTTCCATCATCGTGCTGCGAACCAACAGGAGGGTTTATAGGTGAACCATCACCATATTCGCTATATCGCCATATCCTTACTGATGCTAGCATATCAACACCAGTTACCAGATTATTCTGATCATCCCTTCTGGGCCCATCGACTTGGGTAAATGTAAATGTGGGTGTATTCGGTGCAGCAATCCATGCTGGTGCAGGTGGTTTATTGAAATATCGATTATAATTAGCAATTCCAGTTTCTGGATCAACGTCGTAAGTTGCTGGATTGGGAAATAAATTATCTATTGCTTCTGCTCTTAGAGCTGCAGGGTGGTCATTTTCCAAATACGGCACACCATAAAAATCGGAAGGCTGTTCTTCTGGTGGAACTGGATAGGGATTCAACACCTCTATTCTAGTTATTTTCCCAGTAGGTATATCATAAGAGTTAGCACCACCGACTGTAGTATCAGAGGTGGGAGGTATGAAATAAGGTGCAGTATTCGGTTCCGTGGTAGTGTAACTGATATTGAGGTTTGCGTTACCGTTATAATCTGCGTAAATTACTATCTGCTCTGGGTAGTTATTTGCGTTATATGTATCCCAGAAATTACTGGTAGCAGAATTAAAAAATCCTAGATCAAATGGCTGAGTCCAATTTGCCCACTGCACATTTTCCCATCGAATCTTGTGATTATAGACTGTGATGTTACCGTAAAATCCGGATGCACCCGGGAAGGTATTCGCAACACCATTAACGAAATCTGTATTTGTGAAATCATCCCAATATGCCACAACGTCAGTGGTTACAGTTTCATAACCACCACCTGGAGTTGGACTTAGATCAATTCGAATTGTTTGAGAAGGGTCTAGTGGTTCCCCAGTCAAAACATTAAAAGTAAATGGTTCAACCGGGGTACCACCAGCCGTATTTGCGAGCAGAACTCTCCCATTAAAGGTTAGTTCAAAAATGAAATCCTCATTACCATAAACAGCAGGAAACTCATTGTGAGATTCGTGTGGGAACGTGTCTCTCTCAATGTACTTATCGTTGCTGGAAGTAAGCTCATATTCTATAATTGCGTTTGCGTTCGCCATGATTTCATTCGTCTATGCTCTATGCTGCCCTAAGATAGGTGCTACAACTCTCCTTTGCTAGTATATATTCCTTAACCAAACCTGATCTTACAATATCTTCAACACCGAAATTGACGATATCGAACGAGTCGATTCTATTCAGTACCTTGATAAACTCAGGCAATCCGGTTATATCGTTTCGGTTTCGTGAACCGGCCAAATCATCCTGAAATGTATCTCCGCAGAAGATGATTTTCGATGATTCACCAACTCGTGTAATGATACTATCAAGCTCGTGATAGGTCATAGATTGGCACTCATCAACAACGATAATAGAATTATCAAACGTCAATCCTCTTACGAAGGATGAGGTCATGAATTCTACCATACGTTTTTGTTTTAGTATTTCCCAAGCATCTCCTCTTTGAAATAGGTCATTTGTAATATCGGCGTAGGGAACTGTGAATACTGCTTCTTTTTGAGCCTTGGAACCAGGCATGAAACCTTGTTCGCGGGTTTGTACAGCTGATCGAATAACTATAAGTTTTTCATATTCTGGTTGAGTAAGAACGTCGGTCAAACCAAGGTACATTGCGCACATGGTTTTTCCTGTTCCTGCTGTACCAATTGCTGCTATGTTTCTGTCATTTCGATAACTGTCAAACATTTCCTCCTGTGTAGTGGTGATTGGCTCAATTTTCCTCATTGAAAATTTATTATTTACAACGTGGTTAAATTCCCTGTCCTGTCTCCGCTTTTCCTTTCTGGACATACGGCGAGCTTGTTTGGCCATGAAACCTCCTTAGAAGTCATTTATTGTACTTTTTACGTTTCTTGATCCCGGGTGGTGGGATTTAATGTTTTTGAGGACATCACGAAAACTATCTGACGGCTTACGAAGCCCCAGACGGACCGGGTCACCGATTCCCGGCGCAGAAGTAATAATGGATTCGAGGTGGGGGTTTTCTTCAAGGAAGGTGAGCTTCTCCGAATAAGACATTATCTTATCGAAGGACTCTAGAGTTTCTTTGTCTCTAAAAGTATAGATTGGCATCATTTCTCCATATATGGATTTATTTATATAAAGTTGTAATAGAGATCCGCCCAATTTTCAACTAGAGGTATGTCGTCTGACACATAATCTTCATTAAAGCCGTGTTTCATTAGGACAGATCTTAGACCTAGATCACGTCCGACTTCGGCATTTGCAATCTTATCTTCAACCCAGAGACAGCCAGAATCTTTGTATTCTTCTAGTGCCTTATCTTTATCTGCACCTGTATCTAGGTAGATATACTTTTCAAATACAGTAGGGCCGAATAATTCACACAGATTCTTAGTTCGAAGGTGTTGAGCATACTCATCATTACTCAGAGAGGTAATTGCATGGAATACATAACCTCGTTCTTCATGCATCTTTTTGACGTATTTGATAGCATCTCTGAGGGGTGGGAGTCTTCGAATTGTGGCTGATTCATTGAACATTCGGATTAGGCGCTTTACATCCTTTCTCTTCATGCTATATGAAACAGCCATATCGTAGACTGAATCGAATTCTTTGTGGTATCCGTGTCGCTTCATCCACTGGTCAAAAGCATATTCCCAGTCTAGCAGAACACCATCGCAGTCAACAAGAATAACCTTGTCGGCAATATTGCTCATAACATCTCCAAAAAATCAATTTAACTCTGTAATTATAATACAGAAATGAGCAGTTGTCAACACTTATTGGTCATTAAATTCTTTAAAATTGAAAACTTTCTCGTCTCTGCGTCTTCGACGTTTCATTTTCTTATCGTGATTCTTACGCTTTTCACGACGGCGATCTTCGTGCTGATCACCCCATTCATTGTCGTATCCTTCACGGAAGTTTTTGAACCGCTTAGCCATTTTATTATCCTATCTTGCTCCTGTAAATATCAGGAAAAGCCTCTACCAGAGTCTTTTCGGTTAACCCTTTAATCGGTTTCTGAGATATAACGTGGTTTGCCAAAAGATCTGCATCGTCGTCATTGAGATCTTCCAAAAGACTGATGAATAGTGATTCTCGTTTTACCTGATTCAAATCATCATAGCCACCACCCTTCACAAAAATGCGAAGTCGTCTTGTTTCTTTGTACAGCAAACCCTCTGTACCTTCCTCCATATTATTTTTCTTCCACGGAGGGGGTGAATCAGGGAGCAAAAATTTAACGTTTTCTTTGTCATACGTTAGTCGCAAAATTGAGCGTAGTGGTATACAATCATACGACTGTAGCCATTTGATCTTTTCACTCTTTGTTTTTATCTCCGAAACCTTGTTTAGGATTTCTGAGATTGATAATCGTACAGCCATAATTAAAAGTCCTGTATATCTGTGAGTAGATTCTTCAATTTCTGTTTAATAAAATAATTAAATAATTGTTCTCTACCGACATTTTTATCTTTACGGTATTCATCTATAATTTGATCTTTGTACTCTTGAGGGATTTGACCGAGATCAATCATCAATCGATTGCGCTCATAATTCCTCAATACTTCTTCCGGCATATTATCTGGGTTCGAATAATCAGCCAGTTTTTTCTTAGTCATAGGTCTTTGCCTATCACCGACAACCAAACAGTTATCATTCATCAACACATTCGGAACACCGTCACCGGCATCACCCTTCAGAACGTGTTCACTAAGATATTTATCTGGATTATCATGTCTCACCCACTTTTTCATTACTGGGTTGTATTGGTCGACATTTGCATATCTCTGAAGCTGGATATAGTCTTTGTCACCAGATAGAATAAGAAACTTTTCTGAACCAGTATTGAGTTCGGTACCTTCTTCGTGAATGATGGTACCAATGATATCATCAGCCTCACATCGTTCAATATCAATGACTTTATAGGGAAAGAACTCGTCTAGTTCTGCCTTGATCTTATGAAGACATTCGAAAAGAGCGTTCCAATCTAGGTCGGACTCATCTCGGTTCTTTCTACGATTTGCCTTGTAATAGGGAAAATAATCTCGACGCCAGACATTCTTATTGTCTGCGCAGATAATGATCTCGCCATATTCCTCTGAGAACTTCTTACGATTCATTCGCAAAGAATTAAGAAACATGTGTCGAATGAGATTTTCATCGAGGTCGATGTTGTGGTGATTACCAATACTAGCAAATAGAGAGGCTAGCATCACCTGATTGTAGTCTACAAGAATAGCCATAATTTAATACCATAGTTTAATTTGAATCTCTTATTTTAATCTATTTCGTCATCAATGTCAACCATTTTTTCTGTGATTTCTTCGACGGTAATATTTTCAGTTGCAAATGTTTGAAGTGGATGTTCAATCCCACTTGCCTGTAAATGCAGCGATCGAATAGATTCTAAAATGAGGATCATGGAAGGGTAAAAGGCATCCATATCTTTTTCAAAGTCACATCCTGCTCGACCCAACTCATTGATTACACTTTGCCAAAGAATATCTGCCACTTCGGTAGCATAACTTTCTTTGTATTGTCTGATCTGAGCTTGAACCTCTTCAGCCGATTGGGGTGGAGCATCAAGCTTAATCTTGGGGAATGGAATTACATTTTTATCCGACATTTTTCTCGTATTCAGCAATTACATTTGCTAGTGTTGCATCCCAAATTGTCTTAAAAGAGGCGATGCTGTTACGGGCAAGATTAAACCTATCTGAATAGGTAAATCTCGTGAAGTAATTCTCGTCATTGTTCATGACCTGTACCAATTGCTTTGCTACAGAATAAGCATAGTTCGCATGCTCGTTATTATTTTCTTTGAAATCATAAGTGATTGTTGCATTAGCACAGGTCTCTGCTAGAGCACCATAATTCGGGTGGATACAAATTACCTGACTCTTAATTGCTTCAATCAACGCAATGCAAGAGGTCTCTTTCCAAATATTAGGATATAAGAAGATATGTGCCTTATCAAGTGCCTCCAAGACTGTGGCGTTGTCTACCGCACCGTGATAGGTCATCTGTGGGTGAGATTCGATCTTATCAAATAGTTCCCTGTAGGGTTCGTCACGAGATTCCCAACCGTAAATACCAAACGACGAATATACATCTAGGTGTATGTTGGTGAATTCTTTAGCCAACGCTTCGAATACGGGTACGAGAAGCTCTAGACCTCTATGGGGTGTTGTATGATAAACGAAGCGAATCGTCTCCTGATCTTTCTCACGAGGAGCATATTCCTTTTCTACGGCGTTGTGAATCACCACACAGCGAGAATATGGGATACCATATCGAATGATATATTGGTCTCGTTGCCAAGCAGATACGAAAATCAGTCGGTCAAATTTTTGCCAACCACCGTCGACCAATACACGGTTTTCTGGGTCTTCTGCAAGATCATGGCACCATAAAATATTAGGTACATCATCATACATTTCTCGGGTGCGTGAAAGGTGAATGGCAACCTTACCTAGATAGTCAGGATTGACATTATCGACGAGACGCTGTCTCATCATTTCGGTACCACCGTTAGAATTTTTAGAAAGTTCGGTGTTAATCACTTCACCTTTGTATACAACGCTCATATTTTACTCCACAATTTTAATCGAATTCATATTCTCTACTCGAAAAGACCTCCAGCCATTTGCTTCCAAATCCCAAACAGCCATGACGCTCTCATTCACCGGTGCCGGAGAAAAACCTCCAGTAGTGGTTGCTGTAGTAGTCGTTTCGGGGATTTGATCTGGCTTAAGGGTACATTTCATCAATCGGTTCTCACCATTTACTTTGGTGAAATCAACGATACAAACATTTTCAAGCAGTGTTCCTTTCAAATCATCATAATTCATAATGTTACCTTTTCTCCACGTATGGGGTGATTAATAAGTGCCTTATTCAACCTATCAACCCAGTTAAGTCTGTACTCAATACTAATGAGGCTTTGAAAGAAGTCTCTTATTGTCCCATTATTATGTATACGATAGGTCAAAATTGATGCAGGCATTTCTAGGACGAAATCATCTTCGATTTCAGTTTCATAATTAATGACAATCTCGTTGGTCTCACCGAAGAATTTGCCATTAAAGTATCTACGAGAATCATTCTGAAAACTGCAACCCTGTCTGGTCAGCTGAACAATTGCCATATTTTCTGCACCGACCTTATCGATGATGGGTTGTAGCTCTTCTACAAATCCACCATCACTGATTACATAGTTGCGATTCGTGTCGATCTCTTCTGCTACCATCTTACCGAAATAATCTTTGCCCTTTGTGGGTTTAATTATTTCTTCGGAGGTATGAATCATTGCTGTTCGACGAGAATGATTTTTAAGAGCCAGTTCTCTTACTTCTTTTTTGGTACGGTCATTATAACCGTCCATAAACCAATCTTCTTTCACACCAAAATATTTGATGGTCTCTTTGAAGAGCTGTTTCTTAAAACTTAAATGTTCGAAATCGAATCTATCGCAGAAGAAATTTGCCGCTTCATCTTTACCAGTGCCAGGTGGTCCATTAAAGATTAGTATCATTATCTGTTTTTTCCTCAAAAAAGCCGTATTTAGCTATGTAATAAGCATCAATGATGTCACTGATGGGGTTCCAATTTTTAGTTGATATTATATCAAGTCTAGCTCGAATGTCAACCCCTGTTTCAGCAATAAATGATTCATACATCAATTCTTTACTGGCATTACCTTTACCACTGCCGAATTTCTTGATTACGGTTGGGGCAGGAACCTCAAATGGAATACCACATAACCATAATCGCTGTTTTAGGTAACCACCATTCTCAGCTATATTAAATACACGCCCAACAGCGCCAAATGCATATCCCTCAATATATGCCTTCGATACGTCATTAAAGAACATAACGTCGAGTGACCAGGCTGAGAGTTTTTCGTATCTGTCTTGATCATTGACCCATTCTGGGTAGTCATATCCAACGAATTCGCCACCATCGGTTTGCTTTTTCTTTCTGAAGAAGTGGAATTGACAGTTTTCATATTTCCATTCATCACCATGGTGTACGCATATTGCCGGACTTGTTAGGCTGTAGTCCACACCAGCTATTACCATCATTTTTCTCCATCATTACAATAGAGATATTTATCAATCTGCCCGATAGAAAATATGCGACCCTATTCTTCCAGTAGAAGCAAACCTATGTCTCCAAGATGGATCAACGTAAGTGGCATGATAATGTGTTGCCCCTTCGGTAATCCCCCGATAAATGTTTTTATTCAAAATATGAGAAGCCACTAACTGAGACTGATACCAGGCATCTTCATCAGCAGGATCATCTGATTTACCGTCACAATACCAACTGAATTGGCACCTATTTCGTATCGGCACTTTCCTGCCTCTTTCTTCTAACCACCACTTTGAATAAACAGCTTGATATACTACATCGCAAACCGTGTTCGGGTATCTATTATCATCAACCCTATTCAACACAACATCTGATACAGCATACATTCCAGCCAGATTTTCTGATCGGGCCTCGTGGTAGATATTGAGCGCAAGACAATATTCTTCTTCCGTCAGATTGAGTGAGTTATCGGCGAATGCTAGATACGCCGTCGCTGCTAAAATAAAAGAGATCAAGTATTTCATATCAAATAGGTCTTCGTTTTAGTACAGTAGTTAGTCCTCGCTTTTTCTTTTCATTATTATTGGAGTCTTCTTTAGTTGACGATTCGTCGAACCACCGTTTCATTGGTTCTGACTTCTTCGGTCTGGGTGGTGCTCGGTCCCAATCGATGGGTTCTTCTTTTGCATCCATTCGCATAATTTGTTCTTCATCTACGAGTGGATTCATTTGTTCACGATCTCGTTTAAACATACCTGTCGATACGATAAGAAGCATGATTGCAAGTGGATCAAATACAAAAATGATAAGAATGATAACACCACGTACAGCTTCATCAAAATATGTTCGAGCTTCATCTCCGTAGACTAACTCAGCAATGTATTTTAAAGGACCAACCTCGACTTCGAGAGCCAGTTGCTCTTGCTTGAGCGGCGTGAGACTTTCTTGGAGTCCATCAATGCGAACGTACGCATCATCAATCGTTTGGTTGAGAAGACTCCTCTCTTCCGATTGACTTTGGCGAACTGCAATCGAACCTGAAGGACCACGAATCCTGTCGTATTCGATGAGGGTGGCGACTTGCGAATCCAATTGCGAGAGTACCGTTTCTGCATCAGTAATGATTGATTGCTGCCTTCCAATCTGTCGCTCCAAGTTAGTGATTTGTAATTCATTATTACCTCCAACCTTCACGGATTGCTCAATGTGAGCTTTTGACAAATAACCAAAAATACCCATGCTCGTAATAAACATGAGTACGAAAATAGTAAAGCTAAAATAAGTGCGGACGAGATAATTGACACGATTCCATTCATAATGTAACCAGGCAGCAGATACGAGTTTACCAACCTCGAGAATGCCAGCCATGATTACAACCGACAGGAATGCGCCTGAGAATATAGTAGCTAAACCTACGATACTAAAATATGCGGCGACGGATGCTATAGCTATCGATGTAGCAAGTGTTAAGTACTTCAAGTGAAATCCTCTTAGACTTAACGCCTCATGCTAGCATGATCTTTTGCTTCTTTTTCGTCAATGATAGGCACCGCGTTTGATTTATGCATGGTGCTAATACCTTTCACTAGAGTGCCTGTATACTTTTGGGGCTCTCTGCGGGGCGTTGGATTTGTTGTTTGCTGAGACGTAAGGCCTCTCTTCTGCGCGCTGTCTGCCGAAGGGTAGTTTGGTGTTGCGCGCGTGTACGCCTTATTTGTCGTCTCATAGGGTTTAAATTCCTTTTTAAGTTTAACTTTCCCAAAGGCATAGTCTATATATTCTTCCAGTGTTTTATACTGGCTATCGTGAAGATGCTTTTGGCGCATAAGTTTGTTATGAGCTCGCCATTGTATTTCAAGCTCAGCAAGTTTTGCCTTTGTAAGTTTGACTGTTGGCTTACGAGTATTAAGAGAAGAGTAGCCTTTCAATAAATGCATTGTCATTGCAAAGTCTCCAATTAGGAAGAACCCCAGCGCAGTGATGCCCCCTCATCCGTCGATGGGCAGGTCAACAGTGATAGAGTTCTATATTAGTGAGTGACACGGTTCTCAATTTTCCATTTTTCGGGGGTGTACGGCAGGCTCACCTCCGTGTCACTCGTCCCCTTGCCGGCTATTGAAAAAGCGCCGACTCTATTCATAATAAAAAGAGAACTGGTGGTTCGTTACCGTCATGCTCTCGGAGCGCCGTGGCCTATTCCCACCAGTTCAAAAGCTATTCTACCATAGCTGGGTGCATATGTCAACCCCTAAGACCAACTTTTTTTGCAGTCTCGAGAATGATCTCGTCCATCTTTGGCTCAACGATTCGATGGATGTAATCCCAGTTGGGATTGCTACGATAGCGATAAGACTCGTTAATTTCTGCCATTACGCCAGGAAAGAACTTGCCGATCGATGGACCACGATTACAACCGCCGTTGTTGAAGATATCGTAGTAAGCATTAGAAGCCTTGCGGAATCGCTCGACTTTCTTGTTCTCACACTCGCCCATTGCAGGCACGAATTCTTCCAATTTCTCAGACAGATCCTGCCAAGTTCCAGTACCATTCCAATAAGTATTTTCCATAGCTTTAATCTCTCTCTTAATCCAATCGACAATGAGCTTCGGCAGGGATACCAGCATCCCGAAGGACTTCGGCATAAGCTTCTGCACCAGCCATTTTTACACTCATATCTTGAGTGTTGATATTAGCCGGATTCCAAGTGTACAAGCCAGGACCAGAAAGTCTTTTACTAAAACCTGCTTCCTTAAGCATTTTGGCTTTATTGCCACGAATACCTTTCACTTCAACCCAAGCAAATCCACAATTCAGGGGATGTTCACCATACTCGTTGAAGTAAGCAATTGCTTCAGCCTGAGCGGCTTCAGTAGCATTGCGAAGGGTTTCAAAAGACAGCATAATCATTTCCTCAGTGGTTTTTCCAATTTACAGGACCATTCTACCACAGGTTTTGGCAAAAGTAAACCGTAAATATTACCATTTTTAGATCATTTTGTTATATGGATATAACTAAAGGGTTGGAGGCTCGTAGGGCAGCAAGAAGTTCGAAATCATCTCATTTGTAAAGACGAGGCTTGGCAGGTTTTCATGAGGATAATTTTTGAGGAAATGATTTGAGTTGCCACTTGGAGCCTGCTTCCCAGCTTCGGGTACCGCTTGCATTAGCCATGTTTGATATGACTTATCTTCGAGTCCTTGCTCATAGTTCATCTCTTTAAACTTGTCGTGAGCATGAGCAAAAGATTGTGCTTTGATTTTGCGGGTTTCGCCGGAGCCCATCCAAGCAAAGTGCCAACCCATGTCTGGAATCGCTTGACCGTGAGAGTGCGGCCAAGTAGTTTTGAGCGGATAGCAATTACCACATCTCAGATTGCTTATTTTGTATTTCATAATCTGAGCTTTAGTCGAAATAAACATGGCCTTGTTCCATGGATACCAATTATCTCTTGATATATCCCATGTACGTAGATCGGCCCTTCCTTGTAAAAACACAAGTGGGATTCTCATAAGCACATCATATTTTAGAGTATCACGAGTGACGACATTAGACACCCATCGAATATGCTTTGGATCAATGATCTCGTCGGCATCACCATATATGACTACATCATTGTCATTAAACATGTAAAGTGCTTGCATAACAGCATCTTTCTGCAGGCGCTCGCGGGCACGCGCCTGCACGCTCGCTTCATTATCTTTATTGTGTGCAGCGTTTGCTCGATCAATATCAAGGATTTCGAGATATGGCGTATCGGGTATGTGATGTGGAATGTAGATAATTTTTTCGAGTGGTAGCTCAAGTTCCGTTGCAATTTCTTCGAAACGAAAAGGAACTGGCTTACCACTGTGAGTTTTGTTTGACTCAACAATGATAAATTTATCTACGATATCTTTATAGAGTTCAACACGTAGTTTAAGCAGCTCTTTGCCCGTCGGAGCAAAGAATGGAAAGGAATCAATTATCCGCATCTTTCGAGTACTGTAAGCCCATTGTTGTTTGTTCTATGGATTTTGAAACGCCAGTGAGGATTATCAATAACGAACTGAATCACTTGAGGTAGTAATCCTTCGCCAGCGATAGGCCTGAGTTGATATGGCCTACCATCGAGAATCTCATCTCTTGTTCCAAACGTATGAGTATCATGGAACGCAATATATTTACGAGCTTTATTTCCATGAATCTTAAGCTCTTGCTCAAGCTGTACACCTGCGTGCCACGTGTCAATAAAGAGCAAGTCAGTTTCTACGATGTCAAGATCAAGCACATCAGCTTTAATGTATTCTACATCTCGGCCATCCTTTTGAAGAACTTCGAACATTTCAACTAATCGCGGATTTAATACGAGATCATAGCATCGAAGAGTGGCGTTGGTTTGCATGAAAGCACGAGTGCTCACACCGGTACGGACCCCCATTTCCGTGATGTGTGAGCACTCTTCACCCAGCTCCAATAATAAATCGATATGCTCATTGATGTCAGATGGTTTACTACGAGCCCACGACAGAGCGTTGTCAAGCATTTCCTGAATCATATTTCAAGCCATCGAGTATTTGCTAAAGTCCAGTGCACGACTTCGTTAATTCGATCTTCGACGGGCTGTGGAGTCCAACCAAGGGATGCCATTCTATCTCCGCTGAGTGCGTAGCGTAAATCGTGACCAGGCCTACTGCTATGGAAATCCATAAATTCATATTTGAGCTCCTTTCCTTGGGCTGCTGCAATCATTTGTGCAAGTTCGAGATTATTTAATTCAGTTGCTCCACAGATATTATATTTCGGGCATTTGATCCCTTGCTCGTTTTCTGCTTTAAGAGTAAGTGAATGATTGAGTAAGAAGAGTGTAGCATCTGCAACATCTTCTGCGTGGATATAGTGACGAGAGCCAGGAATAGTTTTAGTCTCGTCGGCATGAATTGTAACTACATCACCATCACGAGCTCTGCGAATACACAGAGGAATAAACTTCTCGGGATGCTGTCTTTGGCCAAATACATTCATCGTATGAGTAATGTAGATGGGCATCTTATAAGTGTTTTGGAATGCAACGCAAAGTTCTTCACCACCAGCCTTCGAAGCACTGTATGGATTCGTACTATTATATCGATCGTACTCGTCAAACTTGTAAATGTTTGGAGCTGGACCGAAGACTTCGTCTGTCGAAAAGTAGATGAATCGCTCAAGATTATTTTGCTTTCTCGCAAACTCGAGGATGTTACATGTACCTACGACATTATCCATTACGAATTCCATGGGCCGTTCAATTGAGCGATCTACATGAGAGCCCGCTGCAAGGTGAGCGACATATTCGACAGGACCAATGTCAGCGACGATCTGAGGATTGAGCTCAGCCTTGAGATCATGAAAGATTGTTCGTACTCGCTTTCGCTCTGCAGGAGATCTTTCCTGAAGCAGATCATGCAAACGATTGAGGTTGCCACTATAATCTAAACGATCAAGTGTAACGACCTCCCAGTCTGTTCGTATGAGTACCTGATTGATCAGGTGGTGAGCAATAAAGCCTCCACCACCCGTAATGAGAATGCGCTTTGCCATTTCAACTCCTTCATCAAAAACATAATATTAGATTTATTTATTGTCGTGGGCGAGACATCTTTTACAATGACAACCTTTAACGTAACGCCATATAATAAAGTTTTCCCACCAGTCCAATTACTTCTTTTTCTCCATTAGCGCTTGGGCTTTCTCATAGGCTTCTTGAGATACAACCCCCTCTCTCAAAAGCTTTTCTCGATTGACCATGTGCTTTGCTTGAATTTCTTCTTTACTTCCACCGAAGTATGCAACACAATGACCCTCTTCGATCATAATGTCGGTAGCCGGTCTCCATGCATCGGTCTTTGCGTCATAGACTTCAAAGTCACCGAGAATGCGACCAAACTTACCTTTCATATCTTCGCCGTCCTTAGCTACTTGAGTTTTTAATACAGCCGTCTTACCGAGCAAAGACTTGAGTCTATCCTTAGCAGCAAGGCCAAATACTTTTTCAACCTTATCACTCGTTCGTGACTCTGGCGTGTCGATTCCCATGATACGAACTCGCTCGTCTGACAAGACGACTCCGAATCCTAGATCGATATCTACATCAACTGTATCACCATCAACAACGCGATTAATCTTTGCTCTATACTCGTACATTATTTTCCTTGACCCCTGTATTTCTTTTTAGTTGAATTTTTTTTGTTACAACGAGAACGCGGAGAGTTGCCAATCGAAGTCTTCTTTTTGACTCGATTTTGCTCAATCATTTTGCTAATAATAGATTTCCCTGCCATAGTATTTATTCCTCATTTTCTATCATAGTAAACACAAGTATAGGTATGGCGACCATCAGTTTCGCCACACTCCATACAACGCTTCTTTTGTTCTTTATAATCGAACTGCCTATGGTGCTTATCTTCCCATTTGGCGCGATCGGTTAATCTCTTTTGCTCTTCAGTCACTTAAATGTTTCACGATTCTTTTAGTTAAATGTGCAAACCAAATCTCATCGTGTCCTCTTGTTGTTTCGGCAGCAGTGCCTATTCGTATACCAGACGTTTCCATAAATGGTCGTGGATCGTTTGGTACTCCATTTTTGTTTACCGTAATCCCTCGAGCTTCGAGCTTGTCAGCAGCTTCTCTACCTGAGTATTTACTCCTTCGAAGATCGAGTAGAATGATATGACTATCTGTACCACCAGTCAAAATATCAAAGCCGGCATCCTTAAAAACACCGGCCATCGCCTGGGCATTCTTAATTACTTGAGCTCCGTATTTTTCAAAGTCGAGAGTAGAAGCTTCGACAAATGCCTGAGCTTTAGCGGCGATAATATTCATGAGTGGTCCACCCTGCGTGCCAGGAAAGACTGCACTATTAATTTTCTTAGTGTATTGTGAGTCATTCCATAAGATGATTCCACCACGAGGACCGCGTAAAGTTTTATGAGTCGTGCTTGTTACAATGTCTGCAAATTCAAGAGGGTTATCGTAGACACCTGCCGCGATCAGCCCAGAGTAGTGTGCCATATCAACCATAAGAAGCGCACCAACCTGATCAGCAATAAATCTAAATGTTTCCCAGTCAATCTGACGAGGGTAAGCAGAAGCACCGGCGATAATCATTCGAGGTCTGTAATTATAAGCAAGTTTCATCACCTCATCATAATCAATATATCCATTATGATCGACACCATAAGAAACAGCATCATATATCTTACCTGACATGTTGACTGGTGCACCGTGAGAAAGGTGGCCTCCACTCGCGAGATCCATACCAAGGATACGATCGCCAGGTCTCAAGAAAGCCTGAAAGACTGCAGCATTAGCGTTAGCACCAGAGTGCGGTTGAACGTTAGCATACTTACACCCATAGAGAGATTTCAATTGCTCAATCGCAAAAGTTTCGATCTCATCCATGTGGTCACAGCCATTATAATATCGACGACCAGGATAACCTTCGGCGTATTTGTTTGTAAACACTGAACCACATAGCGCCATTACTTCGTCACTTGCAAAATTTTCACTGGCAATAAGCTCAACAGTTTTCTGCTGTCGCTTCATTTCCTTTCGCCAAATAAGATCAATCTCAGGATGTAGCACGATATTCCTCCATTATTAAATATCTTCTCACTTCTTGATAAAAGTCTCCGTAACTTCCAATGTATTTATCGTCCCACCAAATGTGTGGTATTCTACGCATGTCGACATCTTTTGAACGGAGTTCACGATAGTGTTTTGAGTACCCTACATCTTTGTACTCATGTTTAAATTTATGTTTTTTTGCAAGCTCTACTGCTTTATTACAAAATCCGCATTGCTTAGTTCCATAAATGGTAATCATGGTTTGCTAATTTCGTCTTTCCATTTGCGAATAAAATCGAGTTTCTTTTCCTTGGGCCAATCGACAAGATAATCATTATCTTTGTCAAAAGTATCGAGAATTGTGTTTTCGTCTACTACTTCAATGTCGATGACTTGCTCACCGAGAAACTTTTGAGAAAATTCTTTCACTTCTTCACAGCCGACCGACTCTTCGAGCCATTGCTTAGCGAGAGTCTCGTCGATGTCGACTTTCTCATTCATTTCTTGAAGTTCTTCTGTGGGAATAACATATCTCTGCCTGAACGACGAGATAACTGTCGCAATCGCGTATTTGCCTTCCAACTCTTTTTTCATAATATACTCCTACTTCAAATTATAAAAACAATAAACCTATACAAAAACCAATATTAAGTCCGATCGAGCATACAAGGACGAAGTCTTTTGTAAAGCTCGTTGGAACAAGTGTTACTGGCTCGTCACGAACAATTCTGTACCTTCCTTCTTGTTGGTGGTAGTTTTGGTCCGTCATATGATTTAACTAATTTCCTAGTCATTGGATTTGATCCAAAGTCACGAACATAAACTGTTTTACCCTTATCTGGGCTTTCGTAAATCTTTGGGGTTTGTTCACTAATCATTACTACTTGCCTCCATGCTAATAATTTGCATTGCTTCTAATTTGTTCCCAGATATATTCTGCTTCCGGAAACTCCACCATATTATCGACTTGCATGTCAATAAAATCTAATTCGTCAAGTTCCTTTGTAAGAACTTCAAGTTTATAGAGATCTAAAATGGCTCTCATATACTCTTTACTATTTAAAGCTTGCGGACCAAAGTGTTTCATAATCTCATCGAGACTATATTCGTTGTACTCGTCCGCTCTATTACGGTTTTCCTTACCCTTCCGTTCCGACATTTCTATCTCCTTTTAACCAGCCAATCCGTTCGCCGGCAGCTACTCTTCTATCATACTCTTCTTCCGAACCAGGATATCTCCAAGCCCACACAAGCCAAAAGAGCATAAACAATGCAATACTCACGAGTGCTATCGGTTTAAGTTGAATATAGAGTAACCATGCATAGCTTAAACTACAGCAAGCCAGCATAATCCATTTTGCTTTCGTTGGATATATTCTTTTTTCTGACCAGTTTACAACGTAGGGTCCAAACGTGGGATGCTCTAGAATCCATTTCTGAAGAGCAGGAGAACTTTTACTAAAACACCAGAGAGCAATGACAAGGAATACCGTGGTCGGAATGCCAGGTACAATTGCGCCAATATAGGCACAGCCAACAGAAATTAAACCCGCTAATCGCCACAAATATTTACGTATGTTGTTCATCAAATACTCTCCTCATTGCTGTAACTAAGTCATGCATCATTCCGTCATCGTGTAATGGCGTTGGTGTAATCCTTAATCGTTCTGTTCCTTCATCTACCGTTGGGTAGTTAATTGGTTGTATATACAATCCATATTTATTCAACAAGTCATCACTGATTGACTTGCATTTCTTTGCATCCCCTACCATCACGGGAATGATGTGAGTACAAGCCGCGGGGTGTATTTCCAGTCCCGCGTCAAGTATCATATTCTTTAACGTAGCAGCCCTTTCTTGGTGCTTTACTCTGAGTTCGTTATGATCTTTTAAGTAGCGTATTGATGCAATGGCTCCTGCACACACGACAGGTGATGTTGATGTGGTGAAGATGAAGCCGGATGCAATTGATCGAATTGCATCAAGAACAATACTATCACCAGCAATGTAACCACCGTGACAACCAAACGCCTTTCCAAGTGTTCCATTGATTATATCTACCCTCTTTTCTCCTATTTTCTCGCAATATCCTGCTCCGGTATTACCGTACAATCCTACAGCGTGTACTTCGTCAATGTATGTAATTGCGTTATACTTATCAGCAAGATCACATATTTCTTTAATCGGAGCAACATCTCCATCCATGCTATAAACAGACTCAAAAACAATGCATGGAGTTTTGTTATTGCTTTGAGCTACCTGTAACGCAAGCTCAAGATCGGCCATGTCATTATGAGCCCAAATCATTTTATCTGCTCGGGAATGATTAATACCCATGATCATAGACGCATGATTTTTACTATCTGAAATAAAACAGATATTGGATATGATTTTACTGAGCGCAACGAGTGACCACTCATTTGCTACGTACGCTGAAGTAAAAAGTAAGGCCGACTCTTTTTTATGTAATTGTGCTAGTTCTTTTTCCAATGTTACATGGAAGTGAGAGGTACCACCGATATTACGTGTGCCACCACTTCCTGCACCTGTTTTATCAAGCGCAGTTTGCATGGCATCAATTACATATTCATTTTGCCCCATGCAAAGATAATCATTTGAGCACCAATTGACAATTGTCTTTGGTGCGTATTTACCGTACCACGTAGCTTGTGGAAACTCACCGCGCGTTCTTACGATGTCATTAAAGACACGATATTTGCCTTCTGTTTTAAGAGTTTCGATTACATCAGCAAACACTTTGTTGTTGATCATCAACTTTATCCCATACGTTATCAGCCGTAAATCGGTAAGCACCGATACATTTATAACGAGTCCAGTTCTCAATTAAACTTAAAAGATACTCATTTTCTGTCTCGTACAGATAATATATATGGCCAACCTTCGGTACGAAATTATATCGAGCCCGATAAACCATTTCGGTCTGCTGAGCCAACTCAACTAACTCTTTGTATTCTCGATTGAGTTGATTGAGTCTTTCCTCGAAGTATTTACTTGCGTTAGTACCACGCTCGCTCTTAAAAAGGTCAGTGTCCGGCAAGGTAATCGCCGGCGCACTGACACTTGAGCCATAGGGTAAAAGACTAGGCAGCGTAGGCTTCATCCCACGATCCTGAAAGTCCGGCAACTTCATATTCAGTCACGCGGTTTTCAAAGAAGTTAGTGTGGTCTGCACCATTCAATACCCACTCAAGCCAAGACAATGGATTGTCTTTTACTTTAAAGTTTGGCTTCATTCCGAGTTGGATGAGTCTTCGATCTGTGATGTATCGAATGTACTGCTTGACCTCTGTCATTTCAAGGCCTTCAATCTCACCCATTTTATATGCAAGCTCGACAAACTTATCTTCGAGCTTCACGACCTGGCGGGCCATCTCATAGATCTCAGCTTTAAACTCGTCATCTACAATACGAGGATGTTCTTGACAAAACGCTTTAAACAGTTTTGAGTTACCTTCAACATGCATTGACTCATCACGAATCGACCACTCAACAACCTTACCCATTCCCTTCATCTTGCCAAAACGCTGGAAGTTCAACAACATGACAAACGAGGCAAACAAAGCAACACCTTCATTGAATACTGACTTAGCAAGAGCAAGGCCAAGACCGCGCATAGTGTTAACGTCTGCTTCCATCATATACTCAATCTTGTCTGCCATTTCCTTATACTCAAGAAAGGCGTGATATTCTTCGGCAGGTAATCCAAGCGTCTCATTCAAAAGCGCATAAGCACGTTGGTGAATTCCTTCACGTGCCGCAAAAGAGGAAAGCATATTACGGACTTCATTATTCTTAAACTTTGGAATGAATTGGTCAAAATAGTTTTGGCCAACAGCTACATCTGATTGAGTAAACAGACGTAGAATGTTAGTGATGTATTCTTTTTCGATTGGTGTAATCTTACCACCTTTCCAATCTGACACGTCTTCTGACAAGTCAAGTTCATCTTCGATCCAATGTGCTTTTTCATGTCGAGTCGTAATCTCAATCGCCCAAGGATAATGGAAAGGCTTATAAGTTTCAGAAAATTCAAGCAGACCACCAGAAGATTTTTTAATGAGTGTATCTGCAATCGACATGAGATCGTTGTATGTACCAATGTGCTTGTCATCAATAAAGATTTGAGGTACAGATCTTACCTGTGGATACTTCTGATAAAACGACATACGTTGCTCTTCATCGTCGAGCTTGATTTCAGTAAATGTATAGTCATGTTGTCTGAACCAAGCTTTTGCTTTTTCGCAAAATGGACAGTTCGATTTTGAGTAAATTAATACGTTCATGGATTCCTCTTATAAAGATAATTTATGATTTGTCTGAGAGTGGTGTTTTTCGTCTTGCTGTACCCTATACACCATATCATAAAGTTTTGCATCAGGTTTAAGATCATAGTAATCAATCGCTAATTGCGGTGCGGGAGTATTAGGTATATCACCGTGAGCTATCATAGTTAAATAGCTTTCATAACTACGTACTGCTTCTTCTTCAAAATAGTGCACCATCAAATGGGCAGTCTTTGGAAAGAAGATATAGAATATCAAATAGTAATGCCAAAAAATAAATTGAGCGACAAGTATCAAGGCTCGCTCGAACCAATTGGGTTGCGCGATCTCAATAAAGAACATGAGATGCATACGCTCGTTTTCAGCTTCGGCTAAGAGCTCACGTATTTGTGGGCCATATCCTGTTTTAAGTTTACGCAGACTGCGAAGATGGATCCACATACCTGCGACCATGCCTGGTACACCGGCAATCGTTTCAAGAACGACAGCGCGGTGACCATAGCGCTTTGCAAAGAATGTATCGGCAAAGAACCGAAACATTTTTGTCTGGCCATAGGCAAAATAATGGCTCAGCCTTGACATGCTACACATTCGTCCTGCGATTCTTCCTTACCATTTTGAAAATTAATTGCTTCAAGATTTACTACAGTATCAAGCTTTTCCCTCTCAACTTTAGCAGAAACGTTCTCAGCCTTGTTAGAGCTTTCAGTACGCAAGTAATATAGACCCTTACAGCCTTGCGCCCAAGCCTGATAGTGCACCTGATGAAGATACGCTTTACTTGCTCCGGCAGGGAAGAATACATTAAGTGATTGACCTTGGCAAAGGTGCCTTTGACGATCACCAGCCAAACGCACAAGCCACAACTGATCGAGCTCAATAGCAGTCTTAAATACTTCTTTTACGTGGTCACTTAAAAAATCTAAATGTTGTACCGATCCACCATTCGTAATAATAGAAGACCAAATCTCATCGGTGTTTCGACCAATGGCATTAAGCTCCTTTTCGAGGTACGGATTCTTATTGAGATGAGAACCGACACGAGTACGAGAAGTAAATGCATTTGCTTTCCAAGGTTCGATACTCGGTGATGTATCTACAATCATTGACGAGTTAGCATTAGGAGCAATCGCGAGCATGTGAGCATTACGGCGACCTGTACCTTTCATATCAGGTGCTTCGCCACGCTTTTTACCCATTTCAAGAGTTGCCTTCACAGCCCGCTCTTTAATCATAGAGAAAATTTCTTCATTAGCTTCAATAGCACGCTCACTACCGAAAGGGATACTGTGTCTTTGGAAATACGAATGGAGACCCATTGCGCCAAGACCTAATGACCTTTCTTGTTGAGCAGAATAACGAGCTCGAGAAATCTCGTCACCGGCATGATCAATAAAGAATTGCAATACGTTATCAAGGAAAACAGTGAGATCCTCGATCATTGTCGTGTCTTTCCAAAAGTCATACATCTCAAGGTTAACAGACGACAAACAACATACTGCTGTACGATCTTCATTGGTCACGAGGTGAATTTCGTTACACAAATTCGATCCCCGAATCTTAAGGCCCATGTCTTGTTGAGATTGTGGCAATGCACGATTAGCAGTATCAATAAAGTTAAGGTACGGCTCACCAGTACGATAACGAGTCTCGAGAATATGCTCCCAAAGCTTACGAGCTTTCATTGTATCACGTACAGTCTTATCATCTGGATCAATTAAATCCCAGTCAGCCCCAGCCTTTACTGCTTCCATAAAGTCATCAGTGATGTTAACTGCATGGTGTAAGTTCAAGTTCTTACGATTCACGTCACCGGTAGGAATACGCATATTGACAAACTCAACAATGTCGGGATGATCAACGTCAATATAAGCAGCGTAAGAACCTTTACGAGTTCTACCTTGTCGATAAGCTACCATGTCAGCATCGACAGTATGTAAGAAAGGCATTGGTCCAGGCGCCTTTTTGCTGACTGCTCTAACATCGGACCAATGCCCTCCAACCCCACCGCCTTTCACAGACAACCAGCGAAGTTCTGCTGAGTGATCGATGAGGCCATCCAGTGAATCTGGAACGTAGGTGAGAAAACATGAAATAGGTAATGCCTTTACGGGTTCACCTTCTACAGGAGCATTAGAAAGGACTGGTGACGCGTACATAAACCAGCCTTTCGAAACGTAATCATAAATTCTTTGTGCAAGTTCAAGATCACCATAAGAATAAGCAACAGCTGCACGAGCAAATGCTTGTTGGGGAGTCTTTTCATCATCACGACAATAATAATCTTTCAATAACTTCGCCGATTGTTCCGACAGTAATTTATTTCTTTTATTATCGATGCGGATACCGAGGTGATCCATGTTTACTCCTTATTCTGTTACGTAATCTTTTGCAAGAGGAAAGATACGATAAATCGCGTCTGCACAAGCTCTTGCAAGATTCATGTGTTCTTTTTGTGTACCATTGCCACTTCGTAATTCGATGTAATGAATCCACGAACGAATCGTACCGTTTACATAGAGACGAGACACAGTGAGTCCTTCGGGTAAAACTGCTCGTGCTTGTTCTTTTGCAATTCCGTTTTCGATTGCCCATTTATATGCAATCTTTGCTTCATGAATAATACTCATTTGCTTGAGTTGCCAATCTTTCCGTAACTCTTTATCGTCTGTCTCGATGCTGTTTTGTCTATTTTTCAAATCTTGTAATCTACTTTCACGGACTACAAATTCCAGATCCTCAGTTGGATCTGCATATCTCTGACTGAATTCTTGGAAACTAAAACTACGATGGCGTAATAGTTGACGTGCAATATCACGAGTAGTTTCAATTTCAAAACATGCTGAAGCCATTTCAAATGGCGACCAATGTTTATGTTTTGCCAAATACTTCAAAAGCTTTTCGCTGGTTTCAGTATTATACTGATTAGATGGGTTAGAAACCCGTGCACAAAATGCTACTAAATCTTGTACATTTTCGAGCCCTTCTTGCTTAGTAGCAATCGTAGGCTGTGAATAACTAATCAACCTTGCTTTCATTATCTATGTCCTTTTCCATTGTTGTAGTTTGAGTTTAGCTTCAAGCCCGCTATATGTATTCGACCTGATTGTTCCTTCGACATCTTTGTACCCATTCAGTACCATTTCATTAATGTCTTTGCCTGGCACATCACTAGGCCAAATACAAATTTTATAACCTTGTTCAATGACTTTTTCCATGCGTTTATGAATCTCTTTATTACGAGGTTCTGCATCAAAAACGAAGACAGCCTTTTCTTTAGCGTTTTGCAAGGCGTTCGTGTTGCCCTCCGCCCCTGCCATTGCAACGGCGTTGCGTACGAAAAAGCTATCGATAGCACCTTCAACCACGTAGTACTGTCTACTAAAATCAACTGTGTCTAGGCCAAAGATCTTGGGTCGCTCATCAAACATAATAGTGATGTAGCGGATCCCATTTGGATCAAAGCCTCGGGCAGATACACCAAAGACATTCTTGTCTTTGTCAAAAAATGGTATCACCAATCGTGGTTCGTCTTTACCTACGTTCTCGAATTTATTTGGGATGATTGTATTAATCCATCCTTTGAACTTGTTTACGTAGTAAAGTCTGTAGTGCTGATTCGGAGGAATCTGCCTATCTTGTATATATTTCTTAACTGGGTGATTCCACTGTAGTTGACTAACTTTTTTAATCGATTTTAAAGGATTATTTTTCTTAGTGAACTTAGGTGCTTCGAATCGTGTCTTGTCGAGTATACTTCTCGTATCTGTAGGAGCGCTATTCGCTTTCTTAATAAACTTCTCAGCAACCCATTGGTTATAAGCCATAGGGTCCTGTCCTTTCAGGAAGTACGAGAATGATTGACTTGCACCACAGTTATGGCAATAATAAAAGAGTGCATTATCTTTTTCGAGAAGCCATCCACGGGCTTTTGATCGAGACTTTTGTGAGTCACCGCAGATAGGGCAACGGAAGTTGATTTTATAAGGATTAGTCGAGCGTATCTTGAAGTTTTCTAGGCGCGCGGCGAGGTGCTGTGCATACTGGATGTCAACGAAATCTAACATAATATAAAGTTGCTCAGGTTTGTAAGTTATGCCATTCTAACACAGATGGGTTGAAATGTCAACCGATAATTTTAGCAAAATGCTCAAGGCCCAAGAACGCCACAGCACCACCCAGGCCCATTAGGTAGTACTTCCAATGCTCGAGTGATCGAAGTCTTTGACCGTGGTCATCTAATCGAGTAGTAAGATCTAATGCTAAAGCTTCCATTTTTTCTAAAATTATTTCGTCATGCTTAAGGCGATTCTTTGCATTGTGTTCAGCGAGTCTCTTATGGTCTTGGCGAGAGGATTCGCGATATTCCTCTAGCTTCTTACTCATTTCGAGCACGCGAGCTTCATCTTCTTTACGATGAACTTCGATTCTATCTTCAAGATCTTCTAATTTTTCAGAAGCGATCTTAAGGACTTCTTCTTGAACGGCCGCCATTTTAGAAACATCAACCAGTGTTTCCATACTGCTTTCGACGCGCGAAAAAAAGTTTTCAATTTGCTTGATGTCTTTCTTAATGAGGGCAATGTCAGTTTTAATATCTGGCTCTGCCATGTCTAGCTCCTCTAAGTTAGCACCACGTTTTAATTCGTAATGCTAACTATTTATCTGGAGCCTTATTTATAAGCAGCCATTATATAACAGTTTATAGGTAAATGTCAACTATTTTTCTTCGGCGGGAGGAGCTTCTTCTTCTGGCTTTTTCTTTGTCGTAACTTCGCGGTAGTACACAATGACTTCTCCAAGTTCACGTATGTACCTACGAAGCTCTTGAACATTACCAGACATGAGCTCATAGTCTTTTACAGTTGAGGCCACAAAGAGGACGTCGCCACCTGTAGCGACTTTAATGTCATCGATAAATTTATCGAAGTAAGTATAGCCTTCGGGTTGGTTAGGATTTTCTTTATCTTCTTGTGCACAAGCTTTCGGTCGACGGAGTTGAGGCTCACCATCTTCTTTCAAAAGCGGCTCACCATTCTCGTCGAGTCGAGGAACTTGCTTACAAGGATTAGCAACAGGTGCTTCGGATACAACATACCACGTTGGGCTTTGTAATTGAAGAGGGCGTGGCATTTGAGGTTGAATGATTTCAATCTCAACAGGCTTAGTTACGACTTGAATGACCTTTTCTGGCTCAGCACCAAAGCCCCATTTACCAAGTACTGAACAACCACTAATTAGTGTCAGCGTCGTTAAGACTAGCAATGTCCTTGCTATCATTCTCAATCTCCTCAAAAACTTTCTTTGTTGCTTTATTCATTCGAGTTTGAATCATACCAGGCTTCATCAACGCAAGCTTGTCGAGATTGTGGCGCTGAAAGATTGCCATGTAGCGATCCTTTTCAGCATTAATCTCAGAGTTACGTTGTTGTAGGTTATTCAATGCTGCAGCTTGCTTTTCGAAAGATTCTTTCATAGCAGCCATAGCTTCTTTTTGTTGTTCGACTGCTCCTTCGAGCTGTACAACATTACCTTTTAAGATGGTGTTATTTGCTTCGAGAATTTGGTTTTGTTGATATAGCCAACCTGCTGCACCACCTAAAGCAATTATAATTACAAAGAAAACTTGATACATTATTCTTCCTCAATCCGATAATTCAAGCCAGCACTTGCTTTAACGCTAACAGTTTTTTTATCAGCAGTGATAAAGCTCAACTCTTTCCAAGTGGACTTGACAATTTTGGGAACGTTCTCATAAACAACGTCATCCATGTTGCCAAATTTGGAATCATAAGAGACTGTGACTTTAAATGTGGGCTTGGTTGTCCACCATTTCCACAGCCACATAATTGCTTTAAACGGCGCGGTGACTATCGCCACCAACGCCGTCCAAATGGCCTTAAGGCCGGTTTTTGTCCACTGCTTCAACTTCGACATAACAATTACGAGAAATTACTTCTTTTTAGCGTGCTTAGACTCTTCTTTCTCGTCTTCGTCTTCGTCGTCATCAGACTCGTCTTCAGCTTCTGCTTCTTCCTCGTCCTCATCTTCCTCTTCTTCGTCGTCCATCTCTTTCTTCATTTTTGCTTTCATTTTTTCTTCAAGAGCAATGGCAACACGAGTAGAGATTTCTTCTTCAAAAGCTTCTTTCATTTGTACTGGATTGCCAGCAACAGCTTCGGCAACGATTTTTTCAATAGACATGATTTTCTCCTTTGGGTTTAGTCTAACTAATTATTTATAAAGCTTCTAATCTTTGCATCAGGCGATCTGCCCGTGGGCCAACCTGACGATACCAAATACTATCACGTCCTTCTGGTGCTGCACCTTTCCAGTCGTGCTCAAGTATTTTAGCATTAAAATTCTTAAATTTACTTAGACGAGGTCGTCCAAGGTTGAAGAGCATGTTGACCAGAATTTCCTGTACTTCGCCGGGGAATCCTTGCCATGCTTCTCCGTATAGAGTAACACACTCATCAATTGAGGTGTCAAGGTCACGTTCAAAGCATTCTCGTACTCTTTCTTCAGAGACTGGAGTTCCAACATCTTGTCCATGTTCTGGGTCGGATTCGAGTACCAAGTGGCCCACTCCGAAAGTAGCATATCCAAGGTGATCGTTGTAGATTTCATACACTACGCCCTCATCTACTTTAAGTTGCTCAAAAACGTTTTCTCTATTTTGTTGATTCATTCTTTTTCCTTTAACGCCTTAAATGTTTTTAAAGTCCTTTTCTTGTGTTTCTTTTGCGCGGCTTTTGACATATGATCGCCATCCATGCCCGCAATATTACCACTACCTACACTATTCGTAGGTTCTTCTTCCATTTCGAGTTTTGCTGCTTCTGTGACATAATCCGTATACCACTCTAAAAATTCTGCTGAAGCTAACTCAAAATAGTCATCTTCCATTAAGCCTTCTTGTAGAATAGCATCATGAGTAAAGCGATGCTCTTCTTTAATCAACCAAAGAGCTGCTGCATAGGTTCCAAGGCGAGACGAACCACCCGGCACTTTAGCTAGGAGCTTTTTAATGTTAAGGATCATTTGATCAAAAACACCGAAAGCCTTACGTTGAGCATTCTTCGTAAGGTCTTTTCTTTTGATCAAAACATTTCCTTTGGCGTCAATCACTCCTTCTTTATAAGCAGGCCACTTTTCAAAAGGTGTAACCAGCTTTCGAATGAACTGAAAGACTAGAAATAAATCGACAACCATGTTAGATCCTTATTAGTGTGTCTAAAATCTTTTGATCAGACACTATACTATCTGCAGCAATTTGAATGTCTTCGTACATAACCACAGTCGGCATATAGTTAAGATAAACGACAAATGGTTTGAGATATTCATGAAATTCTCTGAGCTTCATGAATAACATGTTCGTAGCACTCGGTCCAAAAACATTATATAGTACTATTAAGTGATTCAGAATCAACCTTTCTTTCAATTCATCTTCGTGTCTATAGCGACCAAAGAGTTTACGCAAATACTGAAATCTTTTTAGATCTTCCTCAAACTCCACCATATCGGTGCACTGAGGATTATCATAGTGTTTCATAGCGTATAGCAGAAAGGTTGATTCTGTCAAATTCATAATGAAGAAAAACTAATTTTAAATTAGTCTGCTACAACAGCATCATCCGTAACACCACCAACACCTACGTCACCAGCATCAGATGCAGATACTTTGAATACACAAAGTGGCTCTGCCTTGTGGCGAGTGTTGCCGTTCTGGTCTGTATAAGTGTGATACAGATTCCATCCCGGTGTGTTCAGACCCTTTGCACGGTTAGATGCAACTTGGGCTTCTGTTACGTCGACCAATACGGCGTTATCAATGTCATTGGACTTATTAGTGTTATTGGCATCATCTTCCAGCCACTTAGGTGCGCCTGCAAGATTATCCGTTTTTGCCCATAGTGCCATTGTTATTCTCCTTTTAGTACTTGGGTTTTACTTCTTAGTTGTTTTTGGTGAAGCTTTTGCTTTACTCTTAGTTGGTGCCTTTCCCTTCGGAGCTGCCTTACTTTTAGGCGCTGCCTTTTTCTTTGGAGCCCGCTTTTTCGGTGCCGGCTTAGGTTCTGGTTCTGGCTCGGGCTCAGGTGTTCTTTCAACAATCATTGGCTCCTTACTCAGACGCCACCATTCTTTTAACCACTTAAAAATCATAATAAACTCCTTAGTACTTTTTACTTGCTCGAATATCTTTGCCCATTTTCTTGAGCTTTCCAGCATTTACAGTACCGCAAGAGCCTTCATCTTTTTGACCTTTAACAGCCTTAGAGATTGCCTTGCGGCGCTTCTTTAAATACTTATCTGAAGCATCGACATCACCGTCATTATCGACATCATCGTCTTCTTTACCGACAGGATCCATTCCTTCTTTCATGCCCATGTCTTTTTTGAGGGCAGCAAGCAAATCGTCAACTGTCATTTTCTTATTCACTAGTGCAGAACGAACGACCGTCTTATCACCACGAACAAGATCTGCGTCATCGAAGTAAATGGCGTTTTTCATATCACCAGACTTAATACCCAGCTCTTTTTTCAGGTATTTGGTAATATCCATTTGGCCTGGACCTTTGCCTACTTTGTGGATCAGATCAGAACCACTCACTTTAGCTTCAGTCATATGATAGCCTTTGTCATCACAATGCTCACAGCCTTCACCATCACATTTAGGACACTTTACCTTTTCTTCGTTAATTCCTACTTCTTTCTTTGAAAGCTTAGTCAGAACATCAGCGATTTGAGCAGGCCTCATGCCTACGGCCATCAATGCTTGATTAACATCACCCCATTGATACATTTCTTTATCACCACGGCGCTTATACTTGCCAGGTGCTTCATCGAGTTGCTCTTGTCCGAGAATATCTCTGACAATATCATCTACCTTATCTTTAAAAGACATTTTAATTCTCCGTAAAAAAATTATTTGTTTTATTTATTTATCGGGGTGATTCTGATTTTAAGGTCATCCACACCTTTAATTATTCTATGATACTCGTTAGCATCAATTTTAAATTCCATACCCGGCTTCAAAAGCCACGGTAAACAATTTTCCCATTGGAATTGCCAACCATTCCCGGCGAGTACTTCAACTAAACGGTCTTCGCCATCTCTATGCCAAACATAATGAGAGTCTTCTTTTAGAACACTAAATGTTCTAATTACTCCTTCGTCAATATATGGCTTACCAAAAGTAGTTTCCACCGCCCTTCAATCCTAATTCACTTGCGTATTTAGGTAAACGACATGCCCAATAACCGGCTTTCATTTTATCTTTTTTCATGTCGCAATTGTGGCGTGCTGCAAAATTTCTTGCGGCGTCCTTGTCATTAATCTTACTGGTTAGTCCGCCTTTCTCGTCGCCGAACTCAATCTTTTTTACGTTTCCAGTTTTTGGATCTCTGACATAGACTACATATTTCTTATCACCAGAGCTTCTTTTCGGAGAATTAAGCTCTGGATCTTTCTCTTCTTGGAACTCTATCATAGGGCGCTCGAGTGGAACAGTGACACCTTCATAGATGCCAAACTCTGGCTTATCTCCCGTGAATCCCCTAAACGATTGCATTACAATTCCTTTACTTCAACTTCATCGTCTTTGTATTTACGGTTTGCTTTGCGCCATTGCTTTACAGCGTCATTCGCATCTTTGCCCATTACCTTTACATTAAGATCTTTTCCACCGGGCCCACCCTTAGGAACGGTAATCATAAATTGGGCTTCTTGAATGTATTGCTTAAACGATTGCATTATAGTTCCTTTAATCTACTGCTCTGTATCCACCACGATCTTTAATTTTTTGAGATGCGGACTGAGATCCTTTAAACCTTTTTGTGGCGCGCTTATCATGCTCTTTACGTTTCGCATCAGTATAACCAGGGTCGTTACGCTTTCTATTTGATTGCTTGAATTGCTTAACTGCTTTATCTCGATAACGTGTAAGTAGTTCTGGAGATAGTTCGTTAAGCTTAGCACTTTCTAGAAAAGATTTAAACTCATCATCAGTCATTTCTGCTAATGCGCTTTTAGCAACAAATTCTTTAAAAGTGTTCATTTGTTTTATCCTCCGAATTCGTGTCCTGCAACACGCTTCATTTGTTTTTTGAATTCAGCAAAATCTGGTTTGTTTTTATATAACTTAATTGAAATCTCGTCGCGTTCTTTACCTTTGATACGCCACTCATAACCTTTTTCTTTATGCTCAGGCTTAGTCGTTTTTACGACCCGTCTTTCGAAACCGTCTTCCCAAGTTTCGCTTTTTTTGCCCGGACCTTCTGTAAGAAAATCACTAAACTTAAGCACCTGGTGTATCCTTCTTTAGTTTCTTTGTAGCCTCTGGCGTACCTTCGAATCCAGCACCGTACTCTTCTGAACTGAATCCTCTAAAATTTAAAAGATGCTTAGGCATCTTACCAGCTTTAACCATGTCTTTGAATACTTTATCAAGCGCTCTTACGTCAAGGCCATGAATCTTTGCCGTTTTGACTAAATTTCTTTCAGCGTTATGTGGATCTTTCTTACGAAGATCTAAGAATGTTCTAATCGCTTTCTTATATATTGGCTTATTCACCGTCCTATCAAGCCAGCGATAAAGGTCTGGCATTATAGTCTTAAGTATTGAATCATCATCACCAAAGACTCTTTCGTCCATCTCTTCTGCCTCTTTAATACCTCTTAGTTCTTTTTGCTTTGCAATCCACTGAGTTGCAATTGAGTTATTAGTAGGCGTTTCTGTCCAATTTTTAATTTGCTTATAGACTTTTAATGTCGTTCTATCAATATCATTGCCTTGAGAGTTATCGACTACAATCAAACGATTACGAAATAGTCCTTGGAATTTACCTATGTTCTTTTGTACTTCTTTCCACATAGCAGCAACAGTATCGTCTGGCAATTGACGTGGTCTCATACGATTGCGTGCAATCGCAGTATCAAGATCTGTATTGACAAAAATCATCTTGACTTCATAGCCAAGTGTTCTCAAGCTATCGACCTGTGTTTTAATTTTGTCGTAGTCCTTACCAGTGCCATCAATAATCAAGCCTAGGCGACCTTCGATCGCTCTTTTCATTTTTATACCCGTAAGAGCTTTTGCTTTTGATCGAAGCTTTTGGCCAGCCGGCGACATGAGATTATCTGAGGTGGGTTCCATTCCTGCTTTACTCAAAGCAGCTTCAAACGCGTCGTCAGAATTAATCAACTTCATTCCCAACGCAGGAAGAGAAGTCTTACCAACTACAAAGGACTTGCCGGAGCCTGGGCCACCAGCAAGAAAAACAGCCTTAAAGATCGCGGGATCGTTAATGCCTTCTTCGAGTTGCGATTCAACGAATGTCGAAAACTTTTTCATTTATTTGCCTGAATGATCTGCCCATAGATCAGCATCTGCTGTTGTTCGAGTCTTACCACCAGTAGCAAAACTATTAACACGCGCCATACCCC
>Ga0255777_10000361_pt1 | contig 42693 bp, 7 predicted proteins | sample 101ome_15_FD_179975 | JGI IMG/M metagenome (GOLD analysis project Ga0255777, IMG submission 179975) | Coastal salt marsh microbial communities from the Groves Creek Marsh, Skidaway Island, Georgia - 101402AT metaG (version 2) | ecosystem: Environmental > Aquatic > Marine > Intertidal zone > Salt... | reverse complement strand
TCGTGTGCGGGCGCGATGGGCGCGCGATGGGCACCTGGCGCGTTGTGTACTAATGACGAGTCATGACTCACCGATGTGTCCCATACAGAGGGTGGAGGACGACCACCCATGGGTGACCCCCTCACGTCACTGTCTACCCATACGAAACCTTCCATCGACGGGTCGTGACTCATCGCGAGTCCCTCATACCCCCTCTCGCGCCCACCTCTGGGCGTCACAACCGCGCGCGCGCGTCCACCACGTCGTCCACCTCCATCGCCGTCGACGTCCATCGTCCATCGTCGTCGTCGTCACCCGTCGCCGATCGTCGTCCATGCCGACGTCGAGCGACGACGACGCGCGCGAGCGCGCGAACCGACGCGACCGAAACTTGGACGATGACGTCTCGTGTCGCGCGTGTGGACACGACCACGCGCCGGGGACGACGTGCGCGACGTGTGGACACCACCGCGAACGGCGCGAACGCGCGTGTGACGCGTCCTCGGCGTCGGCGAATCGACGAAATGGACGACGAGGCGACCCCATCATCGAAGTGATCGACAAGTTTTTGTGTCTGGGGGCGTTCGAGCACACGTGTCGAGAGGAGGTGTTATTGGCGTGCGGTATACGCACGGTGGTGAACGTAAGTGGGGGTGAAACGCGCGCGTGAGATGCGATGCGATGCGCGCGCGCGCGATGTCGGCGGTGTGAGGGCGTGAGGAGAGGGATGGGTCGAGAGGCGGGCGACGCGCGGCGGCGGCGCGCGGCCCCCTCGCGCTCGTAGGAGCGAGAGGGGGGATGGTGACGTCTCGGCGCGCGTATGCGCGAATGCGAGGACCTAAAATCCATTGTATCGTGTTTTACGCGAGATGTCATCGCGCGTGAGAGAGACGCGCGTGAGAGGGACGCGAGAGAGAGAGAGAGACTGACGGAGACGCGCGTTTTCGCTCCTCCTTCGTAGGCGGTGCCGAGCTGTACGCCGTGCTGTAGCAGTAGAAACATAGACGTCTTCACCGTCCCCACGTGCGGAGACGATGGATTAAAAGTTGATTTACTAGCGACGGTGAAGATACTGGCTGACCTCCACGCGCGCTCGAGACGCGCCGACGAAGCCGGCGCGCCGAGACGCGTCTTGGTGTATTGCATGAGCGGCTCGTCGCGCGCGCCGAGCGTCGCCGTCGCCTATCTCATGTATAGCGAACGACGCGACGTGGAGGACGCCGTCGCGTCGCTGAATCGACGGTACCCGCGTGGACACGCGGGGGTTCGTCTGAAACCGATGGATGTCGAGTGGTTGCGGGAATTCGAGACGCGCCTGCGCGCGGTCGAGGGGCGCGGCGGCGATTGATTTGATTATTCGCGCCGAACGACGCCATCGCGCGGACGCGCGCATGCCGCCGCCGCCGCGCCGCACGGAAACAAAGACACGATCGTTTCGCTTTAGTAGTTCTTCGTATCGCGCACGCTCATTGTACGAACGCATCGCATCTTATTCTCTCTTCGTTCTCTTCGTTCTCTTCGTCTTCGTCTTCGCGAGCTCGAGAGGGAGAAAAAAACCTTTGCAAAGACATCTTCTCGCGTGCGCACGACCGTCGTCACTCGATCGCGCGTGCGCGGACGGAGGGCATGCTTCGACGACTCGCGCGCGCGTGCGCGACGCGATCGTCTCTCCTCGCGTCGCGCCCGTCGGCGTCGTCGTCGGCGTCGTCGGTGTGCGCCGACGCCCCGTGTGCGCCTCGATTCGTGTCCACGACCGCCGCGCGCGCGCACGGCGCCGCCAAGGCGCGCGAGGACGAGGACACGATCGAGGTGACGTTCGTCGATCGCGAGGGCGAGCGTCGAGTCGTTCGCGGACGCGTCGGGGATAATTTACTCGAGACGGCGCACGCCAACGACGTCGAGCTCGAGGGCGCGTGCGAGGGCTCGTTAGCGTGTTCGACGTGTCACGTCGTCTTCGACAGCGAAGACGTCTTCGCGTCCCTTCCCGAGGCGTGTGATGATGAGAACGATATGTTGGATCTCGCGTACGGGTTGACGGATAGGAGTCGATTGGGGTGTCAGGTGACGTTGGCGCCGGGGAAGTTGGACGGGTGCGTGGTGACGCTCCCGAGGGCGACGAGGAATTTCGCGGTCGATGGGTTTAAACCCAAGCCGCACTGAGAGACGCGATGGGTGAGGACGCGGTGTGATGCGATGGATGCTTTGGGGAGAGGCGGAAGAGGCGGAAGACGAGGACGAGGACGAGGACGCCGACGCCGACGAAGCGCGCCTCGACGAACGAGTAGCGTTCGATGTGATTTGATTTGACTTGCTTTGCTTTGATTCGTGAATGACCTCCCGCCGTACTAGTATTCTATCGCTACGTCTCTGCTAAAAGATGAACGCGCCCGTGCACTACTCATCAATCGAAATAATCCTCGAGATCGACGTCCGGATCGAGCAAGTGCGGGCCGAAGCGCGATAAATCGACGCCGTCGAGAATGAGATTTTCAAACGTCTCCTCGAGATCCGTCTCGCCCACGAGCACGGCGCCCATCATGCGGCCTCGAAGGAGGAGCACGCGCACGTATTGACACGCCTCTGGGTTTTGGCTCAGGGATTCGCGTTGGTACGTGACGACGTCGTTCGCCGGTTCAGATTCGAGTTTTTGCGCGTTGTACAACCCCAAAAGGATAACCTTGAGTCCGAAAAACGTCGTGCAGTGCGTGAAGAGCTCGAAATTGAATCCGAGCGCGTCGCCGTCGCACGCACCCGCGGCGACTTTGGCCGCGAACGCGCCCGTCTGCGCCGCTTGACTCCACAGCCGCATCTGAAACCAAGGCGCGTCGACGGCGGACGCGCGTCTCTCCATCGAACACGCGTCGCCGATGGCGAATATCGAGTCGTTCCGTCGCCCGAGAACGCGCATGCACTCGTCCACGAGCACGCCGCCGTCGATGGTGGAGCGCGGGGCGTCTCTCTCGTCGAGCCATTCGCACCTCGGCTCGACGCCCGCGGCGGCGACGACGGCGTCCACCTCGATCGTCTCGCCGTCGGTGAGTGTCAACGCGTTCGCGCCCTCGGGCGTCTTCACCGCGTCACGAATTTCCACGTTTTTCACCACGCGCAGACGCATGCGTCGCCGACCGGTCCCGCGCGCGTCCTCGACCTCGGCGCGAAACCGCGTCGCCCACTCGGGTCCCGCCGCCGCGCCGACTCTTCGTCTCTTCGTCCCATCCTTTGCCGACGAAGACGAGCGCGCGAGCGCCTCCCAATCCACACCACCGCGCTCGCGTGTTTTATCATCGTCGTCGTCTCCTCCTCCTCCTCGTCGTCGAAGCTCGAGCGCGCGCGCTAAGAAATCCGCGACGTCGACGTCGAAAAACGCGTCGCCCACCGCCGCGTGCTTCACCAACCACACCAATTCACACGATTCCAACCCCTCCACCGCCAATCCTCGTCCACACAGCGCGTCCACGAGCTCGAGCGCGATCCCCCCGTTCCCCACGAGCGCGATTCGTCGCGAACACGTCGACGCGCTCGCCCTCGCGCTCGCGCGCACGCGTCTCGCCAACGCCTCGGCGCTCTCCACGTCCCTCGCCGCGTACACATCCACCCCTCGTCCATCGCACGTCTCCGGCAGCGGACACCTCGGCGATGCCCCCGTGGCGACGCACAGCGCGCCGTACCGCACGACGCGCCCGTCATCGAGCGTCACCGTTTTCTTTTCCGCGTCGCACGCCGCGACTTCGCGCGACGCCGTCGCCACCCCGAGCGCTCGAAATCGTCCCAACGCCTCCACGCGCGCGCCGTACACGGACGCTCGACGCGTCACGCGCTCGACGCGCTCGACCGTCTTCGCGCACCCGGCGCGATCGAGGAGTAAGACGCGACGCGCCGGCGACGACGACGCGTCGACGCGTTCGTTTTCGTCACAAAGTTTTGACGTCGTCTCCGCGAACGTTCTCGCGAACGACGCGCCCGCCGCGCCCGCGCCGCACACGACGACGTCGTAATACGAATCGTGCGTCACCGATTCGTCGTCGTCGTCGTCGTCGTCGTCGGGAGAGGCGTCGCACGGCGCGCAGATGAATTTCTTTGACGCCGGTGTCGAAATCATCGAAATCGACGTCGTCGTCGTCGTCGTCGGTCGACGCCGCGCGCGACACGCGCGACACATCCTCGCGCCGACGACGCCGCGCGCGCTCGGCTCGTCGCGCGCGGCTCGGTTCGTCGCGACGAAGTGTGTCGAACGTCTCGTCAGTCGACGACTCGCGACATCATCATCATCATCATCATGTCGTCCGTCTCGACGCCGACGCGTCGCGCGACGCCGACGCGCGCGACGCCGACGCGCGCGCGACGCGCCTCGCGATCGTCTCGTCGCGTCGCGCGACGCGCGGCGTCCTCGCGCGGGGCGGTGGAACGGCGACGATGCGCGAACGCTATCTTGACGACGCCGACGCGCGGGGACGCGACGACGACGCGCGCGACGACGACGAGCGGTCCGACGGTCCCGGGCGGGCGATCGCGCGTGCGCGGTGCGACGACGCGCGACGTAGGCGCGGACGCCGAGACGACGGAGACGACGACGTACGCGTTGGCGGACGGGACGACGCTTCGCGCGGAGACGACGACGTACGCGGGACGCGCGATTCGCGCCGCGCTGACGCTGGACGCGAGCGATGGAGACGCGTCTGGGTATACGTTTCATTTCGCCGCGCGCGTCGTGGACGGTGATGGATCGTGGACGATGGCGCCGAGAGGGTCGGTGCGCGCGTCGACGGCTGTCGAGGATTTCGGCGACGGCGTGGCGGAACGAAGCGCGTTCGATGACGACGGACGATTGACGCTCGAGTTTGACGATGCGGTCGAGGGATGGGATTCCGTCGCGTCCATCGTCGGGATCGTCGTTCGCGGTGATGTATGGGCGCACGCGGCGGAAGGGGACGTGGTGATCGCGACGCGCGAGGCGTCGACGGCGGCGAACGGCGGCGGGGACGCCGCGGCGGATGCGCTCGCGAGACGCGTCGCCGATCTCGAGAGTGGATCGGTGAATCTCTTCTCGAGATTTTGTATGGTGGACGACGTCTTGGACGCCGCGCTCGCTATCGGTCCCGAGGGCGCCGCGCTCGTCTTCGCCTGGTTGCGTCTCAGCGCGCTCAAACAGTTGCACTGGTACGCCGGAAACAATTACCAAGGGAAAGACATGGCGAGTAAGCAAGAGCGCTTGGCGGGACGCATCGCGCACGCCGCGACGACGACGGACGATCCCGTCAGTCGCGGCCTCATGCGCGCGTCGCTCGCGTTTTTACCTCGAGGCGGCGGGAACGGCGACGACATTCGCATGGGCATTCTCAACATCATGCGTCAACACGGCATTAAAGAGGGTCATCGGCCGGGCATCGAGGATCCGTTCATCGCGCAGTGGCACCAAAAGTTACACTCGAACACGACGCCGGATGACGTGAAGATTTGCGAGGCGTACCTGCATTTTTTACGCACGGGCAACTGGGACGATTTTTGGGCGCACCTGTGGGAACGCGGAGGATTGACGCGCGACGATTTGGCCAACATGAAGGCTGGATGGCGATCGGATGGGATTCACGGACCGGCGTTACACATGCCGCACATGATTGATTCGTTCGAGCATTACCTGTGGATCTTGAAGACGACGCACGGCGGTGGAGACGTGGACACGGCGATGAGTTTTGCGCGACACGGATTACCCGGAGATTTAACGTGGGAGGTGGATGATCTGCTGCAAAACCGCGACGCGTGGTGGGTGCCGGGAAAGATTGTGGAGATTCGGAAACGATTGTTACCCGTGTGGGGACACGACGCGCCGAATCGCGACGTCGTCATGCTCGACGCGACGTTGGAAAAGTTTTTCAGAACCAAGGTGGAAGCCGTCGATCACGCCGCGGCGTCGGCGGATGACTTGCTCTCCTTGCTCGAACTCTCTCTCACGAACATCGCGTTGACGAACGAATCACCGAGAATCGAACGCGCGCTGACGTTTCTTCAGACGGCGATGGGCGACGCGCACGGCGAGCGATGGAGCGAATCGTGGTCCAAGACGATGGACGCCGCGCTCGATTTTTGCGCCTTGGCCATGGAAGCCGACGCCGATTTCTTGTGTCGATCGACGCAACGCGCCGCGGACATCATCGCGAGCGCATCCACGAAGGCGGATCCGAAATATCTCATGAATTTCGGTGAGGAAAACGTGCGCTCGCACGGACTCTTCATCGTGTCGCAATTACTCGCGTCGCTTCGACCGACGATTCGCGCCGCAGCCGGTCGATCGCCGTGGCAAATCGCGAGCGTCGGCGACGCCTCGCTCGAGACGTACGCCGGCGTGGCGTCCGTGTTGACGCTGAGCGAGATTCAGGGCGAGGATTACACCGCCACGCCCACGGTGTGTCTCACGGAAACCCTCGGCGGGCTCGAAGACATTCCCGCGGGGGTGCGCGCCGTCGTCACCAAGGCGCCGGTGGATTTACTCAGTCACATCGCCATTCGCGCGAGAAACACGGGCGTACTCTTGGCGAGCGTCGCGGACGACGCGATTTGGAACGACGTGCTGCGCTTCGCCGATTCCAACGTGCGCGTATCCATTCAAGGCGAACGTGTGGTCGTCGCCGAAGCCGCCGTCGACGCGGCGAGCGCGGCGGCGAACGCGCCGACGCGCGCGGCGGCGTCCGTCACCATCGCCCCGTACTCGCCCTCCGAGTCGTGGATTCTCGCCCCCGACGCGTACGCGCGCGACGTCGTCGGTGGGAAGAGTCACAGTTTGGCGGACATGGCCAAGGAACTCGCGGGATTGCATCTGGAAAACGTCGACGTCCCGGCGTCCTTCGCCCTCCCGTTCGGTACGTTTGAACGCGCGCTCGAGCGCGACGACGAGACGCGCGCCGCGCTCGACGTCGCCGTCGCCGCCATCGACGCCGCGACGTCGGCCGAATCTCGACGCGAGGCGTTATCCGACGCGCGCGACATCATCGCGACGCGGCTCGTGTGTCCCGAAGAATTGGAGGACGCGCTCGCCGCCGCCTCGGCGACGCTCTCGGCGACGACGGACATCGCCAGTCTCTGGAACGCCGTGTGCGGCGTCTGGGCGTCCAAATGGACCGAACGCGCGTGGTTATCTCGTAAATCGTGCGGCATCGACGACGATGATCTCAACGTCGCCGTGTTGCTCATGGAACTCGTCGACGCCGAGCTCGCCTTTGTCGCGCACACGGCGAATCCCGTCACGGGCGACGAGGATGAAATCTTTGGTGAGATTTGCGTCGGACTCGGGGAGACGCTCGTCGGGAACGACGCCGGGAGTGCGTTGGGATTTACGGTTCGTAAGTCAACGGGTGAGATCACCGTGCGGTCGCTTCCGAGTAAACTCTGCGGGAGATTCGCGCCGGCGGGGGGCACCGTTATCGCGCGAAGCGATTCCAACGGCGAAGATTTAGAAGATTTCGCCGGCGCCGGGCTGTACGACAGCATCACCGCCGCGCCGACGGAATCGCGCGTCGTGGATTACACGCAAACGTCCGTCGTGTGGAACGCGGACGCGCGAGACGCGTTGATTCGCCGCGTCGCCGACGTCGCGTCCGCCGTCGCCGCGGCGCGAGGGAAACCGCAAGACATCGAGGGCGCCGTCGCGGGCGATCGGATCGTCTTGCTTCAAACGAGAACACAAATTTGCTGATTGTCTGTACAGTAGTATACGCAGTGCTGACTCTAATTACTCTGTAATGCTATGCTAGATGCTATCGCTCTCCGTCACGTCCGCGAAGAGGTCGACGTCGCACTCGGCGAGGACGAACCGCGCGACGTCTCGCGCGTTTCTCGATACGATGGACGCGCTCGTCGTATCCTTGACGGCGATGGCGCGAATCGCGCTCGCCGCGGCGAACACGAGTCGTTTATCCTCACCCGCGAGTGGCGTCGCGGCGGTTTTCGCGCGCGCGCGCACGACGTCGGCGAGCGCGTCGAGCGCGCCCGACTCTCTCGCCTCGGCGGCGCTCGCCGCGCTCGCCGCGAGGTTTCGAATGGCGCCTATGGCGTCGACGCAGTGTCTCTCTCGCACGCGCGCGCACAGTTTCGGAATAATACCGAGCGCGCGAGACGTCTCGCGGTTCGCCGCGTTGGCGCAGACGAGGTCTCGCAACGCCGACACGGCGCGCCGCGCGTCCTCTTCGTCGTCCTCGACGCGCGTCCCGTCGAGCGCGCGCGATAACGCCTCCATCACCTCGGCGGATGCCTCGCGCTTCCGCGTCGGTCGGTGCGTCCACTGCACCTCACTCTTCGCGCTCAGTTCGCCGTGAGTTTTGTGCGACGCTTCGCGTTCGAGCGCCGATAATTTCGCCCCCGCGTCCCGTAACGCGCGCAACGCGTCCCCGGACCCCTCGCGCAGCGCCCAAGCCGCCGCCGTGCGTTTCCATCGATCCCACGCCTCGAGCCCGCCGCGTCGCGTTTGGAGATGTTTCACCGCGTCGGCGGCGACGCGAACCGTCTCGACGTCGCCCGACCGCGCGGCAAGGTGAAGAATGGTTTGTTTGTCCGCGTCCTTGGCGCCCGGCGGCGCGCCGGCGGCGAGGAGCGCGCGAAGCGTCATCGCGCGTCCGCGCGCGGCGGCGAGATGCGTCGCGAGCGTGCCCGCCGGGGACGGTTCGGAGACGTCGACGCCTCGCGCGATGAGTTCGCGAACGACAGCGTCGGCGTCGTCGGAGAGACTGGCGGCGGCGGCGCGAAGGTGTCGGCCGCGAGGACGCACGCCGCCGTCGAATAACGACCGCGCGACGGCAAGGACGCCTCGACCGCACGCCTCCATCGCGTAACGGTCGTCCAGGTCGTAATAGTCGTTCTCGTCGTCGTCGGTCTCGCGCGCGCCCGTGAACGTCACGCCGGATGCGGCGAGAAATGCGGCGTACTCGCGCACCGTCGGTTTGGCGAGAATCTCGCACGGCGCGAGCGGACCGTCGGTGAACGCGCCCGGAAACGACGCGCACGCCGCGGGTTCGTCGTTCGCGGGTAACAACGCCGCCGCTTCACCGAGTCCGCGTGCCTCGTCATCGTCGGCTCGATTCGCGTCCGCCGCCGGACGCGAGAGTCGCGCGTCCTCCGCCAACGCGCGAGACGCGGCGACGACGTTGAGCGACGACCCACCGAGCGCCTCGAACGAATCCTCCGCGCACACGTCGTCGAATCGCGCGCCGAGCGCGTGCGCCCACGCGTCCGCGACGACGCGTTCGAGTCCCGGTCGAGGTTCGACGCGTTCGGGCCGAAACGTCTCGACGGCGCCGGATGCCAACAGTCTCGATAATTCTCGACGATTCGTCTTCCCGCTCGTCGTCATCGGCCACGCGTCGCGCGCGACGAAGACGTGACGCCTCGGAATCATCACTCGAGGTAACGTGCGCGCGAGCGCGCGTTCGAGCGCGTAGACGACCAACGCGTCGTCTCGACGCGGCGAAAACGTCGGCGTCGCGCGGTGGTACGCGACGAGCGTCTCGTCAGCCTCCAGCGTCACCGCGACGTCGTCCACGAGTCCGCGTTCGGCGCGCGCGGCGAGTTCGATCTCGTCCAATTCGATACGGTGCCCGCGAATCTTCACCTGACGATCGACGCGGCCGAGGATGAAGAGATCGCCGGCGTCGTCGAGGTAGCCGCGATCGCCCGTGCGATAGGCGGAACCGCGCGACGTCCGCACGAAGGGCGACGGTGCGGCGGTCGACGCGCCGCCGAGGTATCCCTCGGACGCGCACGCGCCGCCGATGATGATTTCACCGACGACGCGTCGCGCGGTCGCGAATCGAATCGCCGTCGTCGGCGCGTCTTTGTCTTCGTCTTCGGCGACGTCGACCCACGCGAATCCCAAATCTTCCCCGTACGGTTTCCCCGCGCGTCTCGGATCGTCGTCGCGTCGCATTCTCGCGTACGTCTGCACCACCGTCGTCTCCGTGGCGCCGTACGCGTTGTACAACTCGACGTCATCGGCCCATAGACGAAGCGTCTCCGGCGACGTCTTTTCGCCAATCAACGTCACGCATCGCACCGTCGGCGCGTCCTTCGCGCCTCGAGGACACCGCGCCAACGAAAACACCGTGGGCGTGCAACACACGTGCGTCACTCGACCGAGACGCAAGACGGCGGCGAAATCACGCTGAATCATCGCGCGCGACGCGACGACGCACGCCGCGCCGACGAGCGCCGCCGCGCAGGCGTCGCCCGCGTGCGGATCGAACGTCGCGTTCGACGCCAAACACACCCTCGAGTCGCGCGTGATCCGCTCGACGCGACACTTTGCGCGCGCGTACATTAACGCGCGTCCGTGCGTCGTCGGCGCGCACTTCGGCGCCCCCGTGGATCCAGACGTGTGCGCCGCGTACAATTCCGTCGACGACGACGACGAACGTGGAAATTCGTCCTCGTCCTCGTCCGCGATCTCGTTCTCGTCCGCGTCGACATCGTCCGAGACGAGAATGACGCGTATATTCTCCTCCCCGAACACCGCCCGCACACGCGCGGCGTCGCGTTCGGTCGCGCACACCGCCGCCGTCGCGCCGACGTTTTTCGCCGCCGCCGTCCACCGCGCCGTCGGCCACGCGTCGACGTCCACGGGCACGCACGACCGTCCCACGAGCGCGCACGCGTGCAGCGCGACGACGGCGGCGATGCCGTCTCGACACGCGCTCAGCGCGCGACCGTTCGGGCAGTCGAGCACGGCGCGCGCGAGGATGCGCGCGCGCCGAGAGAGCGACCGCCAGGTGAGAATGTCGACGCGTTCGTCATCCGTGACGCGCGCGACGGCGACGGCATCGGGCGTGGACGCGGCCCATCGACGGAGACACGCGTCGAGCGCGTCCGGGTCCATCGTCGGTGCGTCGACGGGGGTCAGGCGCGACGCATGGCGGCGTCGAGGTGTGGTGACTAAAAAGTGTCTACCGGTGGTGTTAAAGTCGTCTAGTCGTGAGCTATTACGGTATCGCGCCGCGCGTCCGTCCTCTGCGCCGTCGCGCGCGTCACACATATATATATATATTTGTTTTCTTTTACGTCGTCGTCTCCTTGTCGAGCGCGGAGCCTCGACGACGAAACTTTGCAAACAACCCGCTCGATTTCACCGGCGGCGATTTCGGCGCCGCGGCGAGCGTCGACGGTTCGCTCGCAATCTCGTTCGCCGTTTTCACTAAATCCGGCGCCGTGGGCACGTTCACGTGTCCGTGAACCAATCGCTCGGCGGCGCTTGCGCTGAAATCGCGATTGCGTATGCGCACGGCGGCTTGTTCCGCCAAGCGTCTCGCCAACGCCGTGTCCTCCTCCACCGAATGAAGCGGCAGGGCGTTGAGCGCGTCCTCCACTTTGTCGTCGCTCGACATGGAGGCTTGGAAGGCGTTAAACTGCCTATTGATGTTGGCTTTCGTACTGGTGTACGATTTGGACGTCTTGCTCACTTTGCGCTTAAACTCGCGCGTGCTCGTCTTCATATCCGCGGGGACTTCGTAGAGTTGCGAATTCAGAATCTCGCTGACGGCGTAGCGTTGACGAAGCATTTCATCCGCCACACCCTTTGGACCGAGCTCGAGTGCCACCTCTCGAATGTTCTTGAGCGTGTTCATAAAGTTGCGCTTTTGGTTCGGTTCGGCGACGTGCGCGAGCCACTCGTAGACGACGGATTGGTACTGTTTTTGCACCGTTTGTCGCACGGGATCCGTCTGCGCGTCGACGACGTTGATCAAATTTCGATCAAACTTTTCATCGTACAATTCGTCAATCAATCCTCTGGCGACGCGCAAGATGTCCGGTTGGAGCACGCGCAGGTGGTACTCGATCGTCTCCGCGGTGGCTGGTTCGAAGATGACCCTGGCGCGCGCGATGGATTCGGCGAGTTCGGGCGAATCCTCCGCCTTGGCTTCGAGCAACAAGAGATTAAACGTCTCCGCTCGCAACGTGTTGAAGCGGAGAAACTTGTTGATGATGCGGAAATATCGAAACCTGGCAAATCGAATGAATTTCACCAATCTCGTGCTTCGCATGCCAATGACGTTGGTGGTGATGTCGACGATGAAGAGTAACAACTGGACGACGATGACGAAGAAGTCGACGCAGTTGAACGAGTCGCGCAGATAGGCGCCGTCGCCGAGGATAAAGCCCAAGGCGCAAATCTTGATGAAGGCTTCGCCAAAAAAGACGCAATTGATGGCGGTGTTGAACCAGGTGATGCGCGTGTACGCGTCAGAGACGAAACTGTCGTCACCGGCGAGCACGTTTTCGGTGACGAGACACCCCAGGGAAAACCAGATGAAGCACGAGACGACGCGGTCAAAGAGCGGATGACGCACGGCGCGCCAACACTGGTATCGAAACGGCGAATCAGAGGGCCAGATGTAACACGATTTCCCTTGCGGACCGCTCTCGTGGGTGCCAATCTTGTCCGGTTTCAACACGTCATTCTGCGTGTGATACTTGAGCAAAAACATCAACCGCTTCATCCACGGCAAGAATTCGACGAGGACGATGCCGAAGAGAATCACCGTCGTGCCAACCAAGCCGGAGATCATGACGTACGTGGCGATGTCTCGCGACACGTCCTCCATGATGCCCAATTGGAAATAAAATCCGGTGATGAGGGTGATGGCGTTCATAAAGGTGGCGAGCATCTCCGCCATGTTGAGGTTGGCGCTCACGTACGGGTGGCGCGTGGAGGCGACGCCAAAGGTGACGAAGAGCACCATGGCGACGAAGGATTGCATCAGGGTGTCGTTGGGGAAGAACACCTTGACGCCGACGATGGTGAGCTTTTTACCCAGATCCATGCAAATCCACAGGTAAAAGTTTGGACGGAGAGAATTGTACATCATGCCGTATCGCTCTTCGAACCGTTCAATGAGGATGGCTTTATCTTGTTCAATCTTCGAAGCCTTGGTCGCCAAGACGTGCACGCGCGGACGCGTTTTCGACGTCGCTCTGTGCGCGTACAACCACGCCGCCGCGAAGACGAAGAGACCGATCGGGTAGAGCACGAATCCCACAAACGCCACCGGTTTCCATTCGAGATGTTTCCCGACGTTGCACTGAATCTGCGGATCCGCCACCAAGACGACCGCCTCTTGATTGTTTTTGCACTCGAAAAACTCAATCACCGTGCGCGATAAGAGCGTGTACCCCCACCACATGACGATGATGAGCGACGGAATCGCTCGATTGATGTTGGAACGAATGATTTTGTTGTTCACTCGTCGTCTCGCTCGAATCTCCTCGAGCTCCTCGCGCGTCTCAATCATCTTGCGCGCAATCTTCTTGCGCTGAGTGGATGACTTGGATTTCAAATCGAGCTCTTTTTGATTGGTGACAATCTCCTTGAACGCGCGTCGACGCAACTGTTCGTTATTCGACGTGCCGTACAGGTGACGTTCCATGGCGTCGTAGTCGTCGCCCTTGCCCTTCAAATCCACGCGATCAAAGGGTAATCCGTCGCGCTCAAAGGCGAGATCGGACCACTTTTGACCGTCCATGTCGTACTGTATCAACTTTCGTCGTCGCTCGATCAATTGTCGTCGCTGGACGCTCAGATAGGCTTGATGCGCAATCTCTCGCCAACATCGAAACACGACGGCGACGCCGGTGAGCAACACCCAGACGAAGGGGGCGAACATCGTCGCCGCGAATCTCGTAAAGTAATCCCACCGCGCGACGCAATCCAAACCCATGATTTGTAAATCGGCGAAACTGAGCGACGCCACCTGCATCCATCGCGCCAACGCCTTGGGCCACGGAATTTCATAGTACTGCATCTGCGCCGTGATTTGCGTAAACGAGAGCAAAATCGTCAACGCCGGAATGGCGGGATGCGTCGCGAGTTCAAAGATGACGTACAACGCCACCGAGTATCCCAAGATGATGAAGAAGATGCGCACCGCGGGCGTGCGGTCGCACTCTTCACAAAACGACGCGTACCGGTAGTGATCCTTCGCGCATCGAGAGCATCCGCGCCCCTCGTACGCGGGCGTGTGCGTGGCGTTGTTGAAAAACCTCGGCGGCGAGCACGTCTCCGCGCGCACCTCGTCGGCGTTAAACTTTTCCACGCACGCCGTCCCGGGGATGCACGTCAGGTTTATCGCGCCGTTTCGAGGATCTTGCCAAAACCCGGCGTACGGAAGCGGCGTGTACTGTCCGAATTCGGTACACTTGACGCGATCGAGCGCGCATCGATGACACGTCGTGCTGTTCAAGACGACAAAGCCGATATCGCAGAGACAATCCGACTCGTCGTCGCTTCCCGAGGGCGAGCGCTTATCGAGCGGACACGGCGCGCACTGCGACGCGCCGGCGACGTCCGAATATGTATCCGCGGGACACGGCACGCACAGCGTCTGTCCCACGGCGTTCGTGTAACTCCCCGCGGGACACGGCGCGCACGACTGTTGATCGGGAATGCCCGCCGAGTTGACGGATCCGGCGGGACATAAATCGCACGTCTCGCCGTGGACGTCGTTGACGCTTTCGCCGCCTCGACATTTCGACGCGATGGTCATGGAGACGTCGTCGCCTCGAAGCGGCGGAGAGACGCTCGTGTCGACGGCGTGCCACGTAAACGTCACCGCGCCGTGCACGTAGTCGCGAGGTTTAAACAAGAGCAACGCCGGTCCGTTCGCCGAGTCGCCGATGACGTCCCCCGCGCGGAGCGGCGTCATGCCCGACACGCTTTCGCTCGTGTACGAATACGTCGTGACGTTGGTGGTGTTGTAAAACGTCCCGTTCGGTGCGACGTACGCGTACAACGACCCAGCGTATCCCGCCGCGCCGCGCGCGGGATCCGACGACGCAATCGTCGGTTCTTGGCTCAACACGTACCGAATCGTATTCTTCAACGGTTGATCCACGTCGTACGCCAAGAGCGCGACGGCGGTGACGGCGTCGTGATACTGCGACGGCGACGTGAGCGTCGTCGTCGATCCGCACGACATGAAGACGGCGTTTTTATTCACCACCGAATCGAATTTCGTCAAATCATCGATGAAGGGTTCGTAGTGATAAAACTCGGCGTCTCGCAGTTGCGAATTGTTCGTGTACCGAATCACCCGAGCCCGGATGATTGAATATCCCTCGAGATACGTGAGCTCCGCCGTGCGTCCTCTGAGATCCACCACCGGGTCGAGCGATGTTTTCAACGTCGAACTCGCCCCGCACGCCCCTTGCGGCGGTTGGTCGATTTGTTGAATCGTCACCGTCACCGTCGTGAGATCGGACGTCGACCCGTGCGGATCGGTGACGAGATACTGAAACGTATCCGTTCCGTAATAGTACGGATACGGGTCGTACCGAAACGCCTTACTGTACGGATTGGCGGCGATGCCCACCTGCGACGCGACGCCGAGCGTCGGTTGCGCGCCGCTCGCGGGAATCGAATGCCTCAGCTGTGACGGCGACTCGACATCCGTCGTGTCGAAATCGCTCGCGACGCTGACGCTCTCCGGCGTGGTAAAGGCTAACGGACGCGCCGTCGGACGCGTGTTGGTCTCCGTCGTGAGACGCACCCACACCGTCGCCGTGGCGACGTTGGACACGCGTCCGGATAAATCCACGGCGACGTATTGAAACGACGTCACGTTGAATCCCGGATGTTGTTCTCTGGCGAGCGTGTTGAAGTCGAAATTCGTCGCGTACGCGTTCATGTTTTGTTGCACGCGCACGACGACGTCGCTTCCTGTGTACGCGGCGTATTGAAACGTCGCGTTTTCCGTGTATCGCTTCCCACCGTTCATCACCGGCGCGTCCAACACGATGCCCGCGACGTTCAATTCCGGTTCTTGCACGATTTGGTACCGCACGATGTCGTTCGTCTTCGCGACGTCGGTGGAATCCGCGTCGGTGGCGCTAAACACGACGTATTCCGGTGAGTTTTCCCACACTTCGATGTAAATATCGCGCGCGACGGGCGGTGTCTCGCCGTTCCCCAATCGAATCTCCACCGTGGCGAATTTCGATTGTAACGGTCTCGACGCCGGACCGACGAAACCGTCCCACGTAAAGTACACGAATCGATCGTTCCCGATGATGTTGGCGTTGGGCGCGTAATCGAACCGCCCCGTCGCCGAATCAAACGTCAACGTCCCTTTATTCGGTTGACACGACACGTTGTACGTGATGACGTCGCCGTCGGGGTCCGATCCCGGGACGACTTCGTTCGTCAATCCGCCCAGACGCGGATCGGCGAGGTAAAAGACGACGTCGTCCGCCGTCGGCGGATCGTTGACGGGGAAAAACCGCACGCGTTGCACCCCGCACCCTCGGAAATTGAGCGGTTCGGGATCATCGCAACAAAACGTGATCCATCGATCGTCGTCCGTCATCGCCGGTCCGGGATTGAGCAAGACGAGATTTTTCATCGCGCGCAGGTACGCCGCCGGCGGCGCCAATCCCGAAAACGTCACCGTGCGTTGCGCGTCGGCAAACGCGGCGTTTATATCCACGAGTCCCGCCGGTAACGACGTGTTCAGACTGACGTACCGTTCGATGATCGCCGTCTTGTTGTAACTCAACGAATCACCGGGCATGAAGTTGTTGTTAATGTCGGTGATGTTGACGACGCACTGCGTCCAGTTGGCGTTGTCGACGTCAAACGCCTGATACGGCGCGTTGATGGTGAGGCTCTCCTTTTCCGTGTAATCGATGGGTAAATCGATGTCGATGATGGGTGGGTCGTTCACCCCCTCGGTATCGATGGATAAGAGCGGACCCTCGACGATGGCGCCGTATTGATCGACGACGCGCGTGTTCATCATGCGCGTCGCTCCGGTGGGATCGAGGGAAATATCTCGAAACGTCACGTTATTCACCGCCCAGATGAATTCTTGCGTCGTCGCCGGCGGCGTTGTTGCTAATAGTCGACGTCGTCGATGATCGCCGCCGTCGTCGGCTAATAATCGTCGGCGTCCACCCGGCGGAAGCGTCGCCTCCGGAAGGTAGGCTAAATTCGTAAACGTCATCGTCTGCGTGGCGTTGTTGAAGTATCCATTCATACTCGGAGCGATGAGGCACCCGCCCGGCGCGGTGAAATTCCCGCCGTCCAAGCACTCGACGTCGTACCCATCCGAGTCCGGGGACGATCCCGCGAGGACGTTGATCTCTAAAATGTACACGTCGGAATCAAACGTATTCGACGCGTCTTTGATGATGTCAAACGACTCCGCGAACGCGTTCAACGCGGGTTCTTTCTCTTTAAACAGCCCGCCGTTGGCGGTGTTATTGAGAATAAACCCAGACGAGGCGTACCCGAGACAATAGACGCCGACGGCGTCCGTGTACCCGGAGACGCCTTGCGGCGTCGACGTCAACGGAAACGACAGACGATCGATGACGGCCCACTGCGTGGTGTAATGCAAGCGTTGAATCTTCGTAATGTCGGAGTACACGGCGGATTCCGGAAGCGTCGTAAACTCCGTCAACACCGGTTGATGACCCGCGGCGGTGAGACTGGCGACGGCGATGCCGCCGCACGTCGCCGTGACGTTCCAACACGACGACAATTGCGTAAACGAACTCGGAAACGTAATCTCCGTATTGTTCAATTGATCCGTCGCGAACGTACAATTGGCGTGATTGTCAAACGTTAACAATCCGCACGAACCCGAACAATCGCAAATGTGAATCGGATAACACGCGCGATTCAACGCCGCGTACACGGGATCCGTCGAGGAGAGATCCGCGCACGCGTACGCCGTTCGCGCCTCGGTGAGATTGGCGTACGGAATCGCGCTCACCATGACGGGTTGCGGAATGTTCCAATCGTTGGGCGTAAACGTGAGCGTCGTCGATCCGAGGATGAGATGGGCCGACGCGCCGAGCGTCGCGAGCATGCTCGCGTTGTACGTCATCTCCGCCAGAGACACGACGACGGTGGACGACGGCGCGCTGGAGAGGGTGAAACCCAACGACGACACTTGCGTCTGCGCCGTCGACGCGCACGGTTCGTCAATCATCACCGTGTTCGTCGCGCCGTTCCCGAGTAATAACCCGGGAACGTCGTATTCGACGATTTCCACGGGAAGCGCGCTTCCGCCGAGATTGGGACTGAGCGCCTTGTACGCGACGTCGTCGTCGACGCCGACGACGTCGTGCCAAATTTGAATAACCTCGTTTTGGGGCGGGACGTGATAATTTCGAGGAAAGACGACGCGGAATTGCGTGGGACCGACGAATCCCGCGGGTATGGTCGCCTCTCGCGGCGTGATGGTCATGAATCTGTCGTACTCGGTGTCCGGAATGAAGGGTCGAATCGTCACCGGCGCGCACGGCGGCGACGCCGGCGTGATGGTGTAGACGCCCGTTTCGAATTGTTCGTTGACGCGCCACGGCGGAAGCGGCGCCGTGCCGTTGGGCGCGTCCGGCGGGACGACGATGTCGACGCCGGCGACGTCTCTGAGATACCACCCGGCGGCGACGTTCGTCTCCAAAATCGTCACGTTGGGCGGCGCGCTCGCGATGTTGTGATACGACGCGTCGCTCGAGGTGACGAGCGCCGTCGTTCGAAGGGTCACGTCGCCGCACGACGACGCGTCGCCGATGAGGGTGACGACGCACGTCACGGGGACGGAACAGTCCTCTTTCGAAAACGTCCACGTCGAGCCTTGACCGCCGCAATCGAACGAGGCGGATCCGGACGCCGTCGAACCGACGACGGGCGGAAGCGTCGCGTCGAGAAACACTTGCACGTCCTCCGTCGGTTGCGACGTCAGGTACATGTCGAATTGATAATCTCCGGGTAATCCCGTGATTTGAGACTTGGAGAAGACCAAACCGACGGTTTGAAGATCGCGAATGTACACTGGAATTTGCGGTACGACGAGGGCGCCGCACGACGACGACGACGAGACGAGGACGTCGATGGGGACAAACCTCGGCGACGTATCGGCGACGCACGAATACACGGGCCCGATGGGCACGCGTTGCGCCAAATTGTAATTCGTCTCGTTAAAGACGAGTTGATTCCCAGCCGGCAGCGACAATTGCGTCAAATCAGAGCTCGAGAGCGTGACGCGGACGTCGTCGCCGCGCACCGCCGCCTTCATGTACACGTCGACGTACGTCGGATCATTCGTCGGCGACGAATCTTCGGCGATGGAGTAATTCAACAAGGCGATGACTTGATTCGACCCGCACGTGAGCGTGCGCTCGAGCGGACGATTGGCGGGATCGTAGGCGACGACGCCGCACTCGTCGTTATCTTCGATGGTCACCGCGCGCGTCGGGTCGACGAGGGAATCGTACCGGACATCCGCGCTCGTAATCGTAAACTGCAACGTTTCGCCGTGTACGTCTTCGACGTAGACGTCGTCGACGGCTTTGACGGTGACCTCTTGCGCGACGTTCCACGTCGTCGGCGTAAACGTGAGCGTCACCGTCGGCGAAAACGCGTTCGGATTCACGCCTTGGTCGGCGAGGACGACGTTTCCGACGCCGCTCTGTTCCGCGACGCGCACGTCGACGTCCGCGGTGGGAATTTGCGTCAATTTCACCTGCACGACATCCGTGTACCCGCCCTCCGCCACGGCGAGCGGGTCGGTGAGCATGTCCAAACCGACGGTTCGGATCCATCGACTCTGCGCCTCGGCTTGGTGGTTTCCGAAGACGTCAAACGGGACGAACCACACGTCGTAATTCGTTCCGGGGAACAAACCGCCGATGGTGATGAAATCCAACCCTTTCCCGCCGGCGTTTGAGCCCGGGGACGGCGTCGACGACCCGAGGTATTCCTTGACGCCTCGCGCCTGCGCGCCGACGCCGGCGTTTCCGGTGCCCGCGCGCACGTCGAACGGCGTCGGTTCCACCGAGCCTCTCGGTAACGCGACGAAACTGACGTTTGAATACTCGTCGACGGCAAAGGTGAAATTCACCGTCGTCGCGTCGACGTACTCCGTCTGTAACCACACGATGGTCGGACTCGCTTGATCGATGTCGACGCGTTGCGTCGGACATTTCGTCGTTCCCGCGGCGGCGACTTGCGTCGAATACGTCTCCGACCGGTGGTCGACTAAATCCGTCAGACGCACGCTGAAGAGGAAACAATCGTTGATATCCTTCAAGACGTTGGGATCGTCGGTGACGTTTTTCACGACGTACGGACCCGCGCGCCACGTCATGGACGATCCGATTTGCGTCACGTTGCCCCCGACGAGCTCGACGTCGCCAAAGTACACCGTCGGCGCGACGACGGGTTCGCTCGCGTTGATGTCTAAAAACAACGCGTCGCCGATGCCCGCCGACGGATCGCGCGCGCCGGACGTTCGCGCGTACACGTACGTCGCCGTCGGCGGTTCCAAATCCAAACGCACGCTTCGCGGGAAATTAAACCGTCGCGTCGTCGTGACGTTCCACGTCACCTCCTTCGCGCCGTCGTTATACGTAAAGTTCCACGGGACGACGGGCCAATCCTTCGTGCCCCATAAATCCTCCGTGACGCAGTGTCGGACGAGAAAGTAATCGTACGTTTGCCCGCGTTGCACGTTTCCACCGCCCGTCGTCGTGACGTTCCACGCGCTCAATTCGTCTCGCGTCACGTTCCCCATGACGACGTTCGTCAACTCGACGGGGAGTAAAAACGTAATCTCCAACATCAAACAATCCACCTCGCTCGCCACCTCGAGTCGTCCCGGACGATCGCTGTAAAACAAAACCTCGAGCGGACCGAGTCGCTCGTCGACGTATTGCAATTCGTCCCGCGTGCCGACGACGGCGGACGCCGACGACGGGTTACACGCGAGATCTCGACAGGTGACGAAAAACGGCACGTACCCCACGGCGAGTCCGAGCGTCTCGTTCAACGCCGCCTCGGCGACGCGATCTTTGCCCGTTCCCGTGACGACGGCGGGAACGCCTCCGATTTCGACGTCGCAACTCGACAGGTCCTCGTTCGCCTCGATGGAGACGCGCGCGACGCATCGTCGTTGACACGTCGTGTTGAGCGCGTCGCCCACCGAGTAAATTTCAATGGACGCGTACGTCGGCGGCGTTCGGTCGACGACGACGCGCGTCCCGCCGAGGACGACGACGTTCGTGACGGCGTCGATGGATTTCAGTTCCGAATACGTGGCGTTTACGGCGGCGAGATACGCCGGTACCGCGCTCGTCATGTTCGTCAACGCGAACGTCGCCGGTCCCTCGACGGTGGTCGCCGTCACGTCCAAAAGACACGCGAATGCGTTCCCGGCGGCGCGAACCAACGCGCACGGTTCACCCGCGAGCGTCGGCGCGACGGGATCGGAGACGTCGGCGTCCATGGCGACGTCGAGCGCGATTCTATCGCCGACGGTGGCGTGCGTCGGCGAACACGTGTTATTGGACGATTGCGAGATTGTCGTCGCGTCCGGACGCGCGTAATCGAAACAGACGTCGGGCGTCGGATCGACGGCGTCGTCCACGGTCAAAGCGTTCCCGCCGCAATCGACGACGGCGCACGTAAACGGAATCGTCACGCCGCGCGAACAATTCGGAAACAACGTCGGCGGGAACACGGACGGGAGGAGCGCGTGTCGACGCTTTTGTTCCTCGGCGTCGACGACGCGCCGCGCGATAGCCGCGTCGGTCGCCGACACGGGAATCGCGGCGGCGGACCACAGCGCGGTGACGCCGCTCGTCGCCGCGCGCGTCTGCGTCATCGTCACCGGTTCGCCGCCGACGGTGCAATTCGTCACCTCGCGAGGGTTCCCGTCGAATTCGAGCGTCAGCGTCACGAGGTCGCGCTCCTTGACGACGTTCGCGCCGTCGTCCGCCGTCAACGCGGCGCGAAGCAAACACGTCGCGTCTCTCGTCAGCGTGGCGTCCAAACACGGCGCGCCCGCCGTGAACGCGCCCGATTGCGTCGCGTCGAGGACATCCATCCCGGCGTCGTCCTCCATGCAACACGCCTCGCCGACGATTTTCCCATCCACCAGCGGCACCGACGCGTCGAGCGTAAAGACGACGCGCCACTCGACGGCGAGCGGGCGAGACACGGCGGCTTTGGCGTTGTACGACGACCAAAACCCGGACGTCGGTCGACCGGTGATTGGACTCAACGCGTGGTCGCGACATTGTTGCGTCTGACAAAACGCGGCGTCGGCGTACGTTTGGCGACACGTGTCTACGCAACAATCGCCGCCGTCCCAACATCCGTCGCGGTTTTGTAGACGCGCGTCGGCGTCGCACACGCCGTCGCGCACGTTGGGTTCGGTGAGACACGGCACGTCGGGGAGCGCGGGCCACGCGAGCGGATTCACGGGAATCACGTTCGCCGCGGGCACCGTGTACGACGTCCCGTTGGCGTCGGTGAACTTAATCGTGGGTTTGGACACGGGAATCCGCGCCGTGGTGCTCACGAGAAATCGCGCCTCGGCGCCGTCGCCGAGCGTTGGATCGCACATGCACACGCCGACGCCGCCGGGACAGACGTCTCCCGGGACGGCGACGCCGCCGGCGGTGACGTTCGCCGCCGTGAGCGTCGTGGGCGTCGCGCGCACGACGACGGCGGCGTCGTTACATCGACCGCACGTGCCGCGACACATCAACCCGTTGGCGGCGCCGCACGCGCCGCCGCGTCTCCACCATAAATCTTGCGCCGTGGCGAGATAATGTTGAAAGACGCCGCCGGCGACGACGTCGTGTCGCGTCAAATCGTACTGGAGCGTCGCCAGATTGAGCGCCGACAGCGTCGTCGACGTCGAATTGACGTAACAGTTGAACAGCGTGGACGCGTTCCCCGTTCGCGGCGACGTCGTTTGAAACGTCGTAAACGTTTGCACCACCTCACCCGTGAAATCAATCTGCGGCTCGACGACGCGTTCCGCCGCGGTTTGCGCGCCGTACACGACGGCGCACGACGGCGCGTTCCAATCGCCGCACGCCGCTTTCACGCCGACGTTTCCGGCGCGATCGATAAATCCAGTCGCGTCCCACGTCATCGCGCCCGACGGCGTCGTCGACCTCACTTCGTATTCCACCTCCCACGCGATGGCGTATTGCGTCGACGTCGAAGGATCCGTGTACAGAGACGACGGAAACCGACGTCGAGGCGGACCCGAGACGTCGACGGCTTTCGCCACGGGCGCGTTCCCGTCCATCGCGATCGTCGGTCGCGTCACCATTTCGCTCGCTTCGAAATACAGACGCACGACGTCGCCGCGCTTGGCGAGCTTGGCGTCGTACGGATTGTCGCTCGCGAAATCGATGAGTTGGAGCGTCGGCGGCGTGCCGTCGATGAGACACGCCACGGCGTCGGCGCCGAAAAACCGCGTCACGGTGGACGTCCCGACGACGGTGGGCGTCGACGACGCGCTCGTGAGCGCGCAAATGCGCAGAGGCACTTCGCCGTCGCACGCCGTCGCGGGAATCACCGCCGAGGCGCGCCAATTCGTCGGCCCTCCGGTGACGACGGCGTCGACGCCGGCGATGGTCACGCACCCAGACGCGGGGACGACGACGCCGACGTTGGTGGTGAAATCCACCGACACGCTTTCGCCCGGTTTGAGCACGCGCGACGTCGGAAGCGCGCACGTCGCCTCGACGACGCGCGGCAATTCGTACTCCACCGTACAATTCACGACGGGCGATCCGGGGGCGTCGAGTTGGTGGTCGGCGTTCCCGTTCGCGGGCCACATGTTTCCGTACAGCGTCGAGTCGACGTTCCCGACGTCGTCTTCGCCGTCGGTGATGACGAACGGCATGACGGCGCCGCCTCGCCACGTCGACGGGACGACGATCGGGGCGATCCACGTCGCGTGAAATCCGCTCGTCGCGCCGTTTTGCGCGACGACGCCGCCGACTCGGGCGCCGAACGCCGTAATCGTCGGTCGCCACGACGCTTCGTCGAATTCGGCGACGAGCGTCGTTTGACTCCCGAGCGTCAGATGACACGCCGCGGGCACGGACGCGTTCGGTGTCGGCGGCGTCTTGTCGACGACGACGGGGACGACGTCCGCACCTTTGTACCCATCCGTCGTCGCGCGGTTCGTCCCGGGCGACGACACGGGTGGATTTTGCGTGTCCCGCACGTCGCTCACCTCGAGTTGGAGCGTCCCTTCGGGTAAATGCGCCACCGCGGCGCCCGAACACGTCATCGTCCAGACGCTCGAGCTCGGCGACGCCGCGTTCGTCGGCGCGACGACGCACGCGGGCGTCGGAAACGCCTCGTACGCGTTCGCGCTCGCGTTCCAGTATTTAATCGTCGGTTGTAAAATCGGCCCATCCGCCTCGACGACGAACGAGGCGACGCATCCGGGACCGTACCGTTTCGTCGTCGCGCTCTTGCGACACGTCGTCGTCCCGCGCACGGTGATTAAACCCGCGCTCGGCACCGGCGCCGGGAGCTGGAAACAAAACACGCTGTTGAAGCTATCTCCCACGGCGACGTTTCCGGCGCGGTCGATCACTTTGATGTACTCGCGCACGCCGCACGCGTAATCGGCGAATTCCGTCATTTCTTTGGCGTCGAATGGGCGACAACTCGTCCATCTGTCGACGTACTCGGCGTCGTCTCGAACATTGGGCGGTTCAATCTTCGGGTCGGCGACGCACAATCCGTGGCGATGACACGTTCCGTGACAATTCATCGCCGCGCCCTCGACGTTCCATTCGTCGACGATCACCTTGTCGGTAAACGTCACGACGGTGCGCAGTTGATGTCCCGCGAGAATGTGCGTCAAGCCCGTCGATTCCGCGGGGACGACGGCGCCGGCGAACGTCGAGCGTTCGTCGCACGTTTCGGTACCGGGTAACAGTTTGACGTCGATGCTCACGACGCGCGGCGGATTGAGCCAATACGGTCCGACCCCCGTCAACGTCAATTCGGGATTATCGGTGAAAAAGTACGCGCCCGACCGTTCGTGATACACCACCTCGAACGCGAGCGGTCCGTTGGGTTGCGGGACGAGCGACGCCGCCGAGACGCGAATCGTCGCCTCGCGCGCGTCCGGTATGCTCGGAAACGCGATGGAGAACTCATCCCCGTCCCACGCGTACGTCGGCGGCGGTAAGGTTGTCGCGAGCGTCGTCGCGACGTCGGCGCTCTTGGACGTAAACGCGGCGTCGTCCGAACGCGCGTACGCGTCGAGCGCCTCGTCGATTGTTTTTCGAGCGACGACTTGGGACGCGTACTCGACGGCGATGTTGGCGTCCGGGACGAGGACGCCGCCGATGAGCACGCGACGCACGTCGATGGGTTTCGTCGCCGTGAGTTTAATGTACACGACGGCGAACCGGTTGACGTAGTCGGTGCGGACGCCGAATTTGTCGACGCCCCACGACGTCGCCGTCGTCGTCAACGGCGTCGCCGCGGGACGTAAACATCCGCCGGCGATGTTCACCGCGCCCGTGCTCGGCGCGCCGGGGAGACAACAGTGACCGGCGTCGGCGCAACACGTGCCTCGACGTTTACACGTCGGGTCGCATTCGCACCCGCTCGCGGCGCCGCCGCATCGACCCGCGCACGAGGACGACGCGCTCGGCGCGGCGTACGAGAGCGTTCGGGACAACGCGCTCGACGAATCGACGGTGGATCCGGAATGGACCCCCGGATTGGCCGACCACGTCACGACGAGCGGTTTCGTCGTCACGTCGCGCGTGAGCGCGAAATCCGTCGTGGAGAGCGTGACGACGTGTTTCAAAGAAAATCCTCGACGCGCGTCGCAGTACCCGCACGAAAAATCACACATGCCCGCGTACGCGCACGTCGGACATAAATACGCGCGACACGTCGCCGTCGTCGCGTACCGCACGCACGCGTCGTCCTCGACGGCGTCGGCGCACGAGATGGACCACGCGTTATCCGCGGCGTACGGCGTCGACGCGAATCCTCGACCGGCGGAGACGGCGAATCCGTCGAGGGTGAAATCCGTCAACGCCACCGGGGTCGCCGACTCGATTTCGACGCGGAGGTAATTACCGCGTTGGAGCGTCGACGACGACGCGAGCGCGTTGGCGCACGCGCGCGTGTCCACGGAACTGTCCATGCAGTGTAATCCGAGCGGCGCGACGAGCGCCGTCATGGTCACCGACGTCGGGACGTTGTGTAGGGTAAACCATCCCGGGTCGGCGGCGGCGACGGCGGGTCCGAAATTTCGACACGTCGTCGGATTCGTGAGCGCGTGTCCCGCGAGATCCGTCCCGGTAAAGGTGACGCAGATTATTTCGAGGACGCAGTGCGCGGTGTTGGCGACGTATGGCACGTTGACGACGAAGGTGTCCGACCCAGAGGTTCCCGCGGGAACGAGGGCAACGGCGCGCGCGCCGCCGGCGACGTCGACGGCGCACGTCGCGCCTCGCGTATCCAACGCGTACGATAACGAATGCATTTTTTCTGAAATCGTCACGTCCATGCGCACGCTTCCGCCGTTGCCTTTCACCACTCGATGCGTCGGCGCGTTCGGTTCGACGAGCATCGAGGACAAAATCGTCGGCGGCGCGTAATCGACGACGACGCTCGAGGCGATGTTCGGCCCGCACGAGACGAACTTGACGCGCGTCGCGCACGTCGACGCCGCGGCGTGCGCGCACCGCGTCATGCCGACGAGCACGAGCGACCAAGAGACGACGTTGCCGTCGACGAAATCCGACGACGCGGCGTCGACGCGGCGAGTCATGGTGACGGAACACGTCGCGCCGGCGCACGCAATCGTCGGCGTCGCCGGCGCGCCGGCGATTTTCGACTCGTGCGCCACCACCGCGCCGTTCGCGCCGTTCGGCGTCGCCGGAAGCGTAAGGGACACCGTCACGACGTCGTCATCCTTGGCTGTCTGCGCGTTCACGGCGTTGTTACTCGTCGCCGAACACGCTTCGTTCGCGGCAAACGTGAACGCCGACAATTCGCTCGCGCCTTGGAGTCGAACGCGCTCGCCGCTAAACGTCGACGTTAAAAATTCCGCCGTCGCCGTGTTCGCCTCTTGAATATCCTTGAGATTGAACACCTTGAAACTCAAAAACGTGTTGAGATCGGCGAGCGTTCGCGTCACCGTAAACGTAAACGTCGCGGCGTACTTGTCCACCTTGGTCGCGCGGGCGGTGACGACATCGTTCACCGTCAGGTAGACGCCCGCGGCGATGTGTTCGTCGAAACTGACGACGAGGGTGACGATGTCACCCGCGGTGGCGACGCGCGTGACGACGTTTCCGGTCGGGTCGGTCACGGACGGGTACGCGACGCCCGTGGCGTTCGCCACGCTCGCGACGGTGGTGGACGCGCACGACGCGCCGCTCGCGCATCCGGGGGCGACGGTGTCCTTGACGGCCCAAATGGCCGAACCCGGTTGATCGAACGCGACGTCCGCGTTTCGTCCGCAACTCACCGCGGGATTAAACGCAGGACCGACGGCGTCCGTCGCCGACGGTTTGAGATGGGCGACGTCCGCCGACGCGACGGCGTCGGTGAAAAACGTACGCGAGCTCGTCCACGTCGCGCTCGACGGGAGCACGCGGTCATCCATCGTCGTCAATTGCCACTGAATCTGTAACGGACCGTCCGGAAGACCCGTTTGATGCGACGCCAGATATCTAAAGTTGACGACCCAATAATTGTACGCGCCCGTCGCCTTGTACAGACGATCGTTGACGTCGGTGCACGTCACCGGCGCGGCGGCGGCGTGGACGCTTCTTCGTAAATAATATCTATTCGGACACAATCGTCGGACGCTGAATGACTTGCCGTTCGGTCGCGCGCCGCGTTGCACCCAAAATCCGCTGCACGTCACGGCGGCGTTGGGATAATTCGGCACCCCCGGCACGGGTTGTCGGTAGTCGTACGACGTCTGCATCAACCAATCAAACCAATCCTCGTCGTCGGCAAACGTCGACCCGTCGTTGTACAATTCCTCATTCAACGCTAATAATCCGTACGAACCGAGCAAGGTGGCCATGTCCGGCTGCGATCCGCACGGCAACTCGACGTTGTACGCGCTCGGACCCTCGGCGTGCGTCGCCGCGGGTAACGCTTGATTGTTCCCCATGATGACGCGCGCCGCCTTGACGGGTTGATCCGTGTACATTTGAATCTGCAACGTATCGCCCACTTTCACGACGCGCCTGTACTCGTTCCATCGAACGTTTTGCGGTTCAATGTACACCTCGATCACCTTTGGATCCGCGGTCCAATCGCCTCGAGGCACCGAGTTGACCCAACTCGGCGGCGTCTTTCCGGCGAGCGGAATGGGCGCGCGCACGATGACGTCGCCCGCGGCGGCGTTGGCGTTGATGATCACCGTCGCGTCGGCGTTATTCGGTGATTGACTCGTCCGACGTAAATCTCCGGCGACGTTTCCGGCGGGATCGACGCCGCCGAGAAACGCGTAGCCGAGCGTGCCCCATCCTCGACGACACCACGCCGACCACGCGGGAATCCACAGCGCGTTTCCGCCCACCGTCTCCGCCTGACAATCCGCGCGAGCCGACCACGCCAACGCGCCCTTACCGACGACGTCGCACGGATCCACCGTCGTGGCGGAGACTTGCCACGATTTGAAAAATCTCGACAGGGCGTAATTCGAACCGCCGAAACCTTGCGCGACGGAGATGGATTCCTGCGCGCGAGGACGGAATTCGCTCGCGAAACACTCCATCTTGCCCGTCAACGCGCTTCCTATCGGCCGCATGGAGATGCCGGATTGCGGCACGTGTACGCCGCTCGACGCGCTGCTTCGTAGATACGCGCCGTAGGGTCGGGTGACGTGTTCGGACCACACGCCCGTGACGACGACGGTGTCGCCGAGACGGTACTCCTTGGCCGCGGCGTCGACGTTGGCGAAACCGTGGTAATACGACGGTTTCGATCCTTGATTGGCGGTGATTTCCGCGCTGGACGAGTACGCCACCGTCCACGACGTCGGCGTCGGCGCGGATTTATCGTAAATCAATCGTCCCGCGCTCAATCGATCGTTCAACGGTGAATACATCGTCGTGCCGGTGAGTTGATTAATCGCCGACGTGATGGGCGCGCCGACGTTGCCGACGACATCCGCGAATGAAATGTCAAACGCGAGCACGCCATCCGTCAACGTGAGATCATCGATCAACGCGTACGCGCACTCGACGTGTGCCGCCGCATTGGCGACGACGTATCTATCGACGGCGAGCGTGACGGCGGACGGCGCCGTCGCTCGAATCCATCGCGTCGCCGTCGCGCCGCCGATGGTGCCCGTCACCGAACCCGCGGGTTCGCTCGGTGTGAAAATCACGGCGACGTACTCGCCCACTTTCGCGTATTTCGCCGCGGTGACGTTGACGTTGCGAGCGGCGAGACTCGTGTCCACGTCGGTGCACGTCGTCGGCGCGGCGCCGCCGCCCACGCCCAACGCGTACGCGGGATTGACAATCCACGCATGCGACACCGTGATGGGCGTCGCGTCCACAACGACCAACGCGATGTCCGCGCCCAGCGGGTGCGTCGCCTCATCGAATCCACGCGCCGGCAAGCTCAGCGTGCTCGCTTGCGCCACGTTGACGGTGACGGGGGCGCCGGACGCCGCCATGGCGGCGGAGACGACCACCGTCGCCGAGTACTCGGTGCCGCCGGCGGCGCCGAGAATCGAACCGCTCGGAACGACGTAATTCCCTAAACGAATGATTGGTTTGTCCACGGCGTGCGACGTTCGAACGACGACGCGCAGGGCGTCACCAAAGGTGGCTAATTTATACGGTGTCGGCGTCCCGTCGGCGAAACCGACCAATCCCGTGATGGCGCGCACCGAACTCGGCGCCGCGTTATCGCTCGACGTCGAGATGGACGTCACGTCGGCGCGCACTTTTCTAATCTGCATGCTAAAGGCTCCGGACACGGCGCGCGCGCCCGAGACGACGATGTAATACGTCGTCTTCGCGACAGCTGTGAACGGCATCGAGCCACACGCCGTCGCTTGAAATTTCGCGCACGTCGTCTGTTTAAAACCACCGAACGGCGGAAATTTCAACGCCGCCTGCGCGTAATTCTTGGCGTTCACCGTCACGGATGTCACCGTCATCGCTCGGGAATCCGCCGCCACGGTCGGCGTCATCGTAAACGTCACCGCCGACGACGACTCGACGCTCGGGACGTTAAACTCAAACCCGACAAATCCGACTCGACTCGCAGACGTCGGCGGATAAAATTCAAACGTACCTATGATTGGACTTCCCGTCGCGGTCGTGCGCGCGACGCTAAACGTGACGTTATTGGCGCTAGACGCGAGTTCGTATTCAAACCGCGCCTCGTACGTCGCCAATCCGCGCACCCACGGCGTAAACGTAAAACTCAATGTCCCATCGCCACCGACGCCGGAATTGTGACTCGTCGCCGTCGCTTTCGCGTAATCTTTTTCGTACACTCCCACGACGGTGCCCGTCGCCGAACCGCACATGGTGATCTCGACGAGTTCATCCTTGGCGGATTCGTAGTGCATGGCGTAGACGCGGTACCCTGACGTCGCGCCGACGTCGCTCGCCGCGCGACACGAGTCTTGAATTCGCGGAAACGGAAACGTTTGCGTGGTATCCGTATCGCCGTCGATGTTTCGAGGTAATCCCGTCAATCGCGTGCGCACCGCGTCGAAACGCGTCTCGCCGACGATGTGCGTCGGGAGCGTCTCCGTGACATCCTTGACGTCGAAACGTAATCTATCGGCGTCGGCGTCGAGAAGGAAACGTTCCGTCGTCGGCGCGTAGGCGCGGTACGGGTACACCGTGTCCGCGAGCGTCGCCGGCGTCGACACGGTTCGCGTGAGATAGGACGGAATCGTTCTGTCGTATCCGTACACGGCGACGAAGGCGCTTCGACACGCCTCAACGACGCCCGAGCGCGCAAACGAAAACCCTTCGTTGGTCATCTGCGAGACGCACGCGTTGTACATTTCGCCCAAATAACTACACTGATCGCACCACTTCTTCTCGACGCTCGTCGGCGTTCCGGGCGCGTGCGTCGTCGCTCCCCCGCACGTGTTCGCGAGAGAGACGACAGCGCCCGAGTTCCACGGCGCCGACGTCCCGGCGGCGTTGCTCGCGAAATCCACCGCGCCGTCGCCCGTGTGCGCGCAAATACCAGTCGCTGGCGTCGCGTCCGGGACGCTCAACACGACGACCAATTGTTCGGCGCACGACGCGCACGCTTTAATTCGCGTGACGTTGGCCACCGTCGTCTCTGAAATCGTAATCATAAGCGTCGCGGCGTCGGATAATCCCGAACTCACGGGCATCCAATCGGACACGCACAGCACGCCCGTCTCGCCGTCCGAGTACGGCAAGTCGTCGTTCGAGTACACGACGCCACCAATCTTGACGACGCCGTCACTCTTCACCTCGACGCTCGCGTGCGTCGGCGCCGTCGTCGACGCCTTGACGCCAAAGTATTCAATGACGCGGCGCACGTACCCAGAGCCCGAGGCTTCTTTGAACCTCGCGACGAAATTTCCGTGTAAGACGACGTCGGCGTTGGCCAAATCGATGGCGTTGGCGCACCCGGTGATGTCCGCGCTGCCGCCCGTCGTGGTGAGCGCGACGCGACTCACGGCGTTTCGTTCGCCCGACGTCGCGTCCGACGCGAACGGGGTAACGCTCTCGGCGCCGAAGACGCCACACACCTTGGGCGACACCGCGTACGTCGTCGGTTTACACTCAGTGACGGAACAAAATTCCCAGAGCGGTTGGTTGCGCACGTATGTCCCGGGACCGGTGAGCGCGTCCGAGTCGACGTAACACCACGGGTGCGCGTCCGAGGATGGGTTTCGACACTCGTTCGTCGTCGAGCCGCTCGTCTGCGCGTCGTATGGGTGCGCGGTGGGCGTCTGCGAAGACCACGGTTGACACTGCTTGCCAGAAATCGTCAAGTTGGTCGTCCCGGCGTATCCGGCGCCCGACGCGTCGGCGCACTCGCCGGCGGCGAGCGTCTTTCCGCACTCTGGGAACGGGCCGTATCCCGCGACGCACGCGCCGCAATTGCTCGCGGCGTCGTATCCGGTGAAACACGCGCACGAGCCGTCGGCTTTGCACGTCCCGCGACCGCCGCATTTGACATCCGGATCGCAGTCGACATCGCAGAGGACGCCGCTCTTGCCCGAGTTGCAGCCGACGCATCGACTGAGCGCGGCGTTCCACGTGCCGCCGTTCAGACACGTCGGTTGCGGCACGAGCGCGCGATCGCACAGTTCGCCGCCGTACCCGGCGTCGCACTCGCACTCGCCGGAGAGCGCGTTGCACCGTCCGTTGGCGCCGCATTTGCACTGATCGCACGCGTACCCGTCAAATTGACCGCGGCACACGCACTGCATGCTTCCGCCGACGCACGCGCACACGCCGCTCTCGGCATCGCACGTGGCGCACGTGTCCTGCACGCACGCGCCGGAGAACGGGTCTCGCGAGTAGCACGGGTCGCAGTCGCACGCCCCGGTGGTGGGATTACACGAACCGTGACCACCGCAAATCTCGGCGCCGACGACGCCGGCGCCGGGACACGCGTTGGTACAATTCACGCCCGCCCATCCCTCGAGACACGCGCACGCGCCGTTGGAATCTAATCGACCCGAACACGCCAACTGTTGCGTCCCATCTGCGTTGACGCGCGTGTGCGCCACGCCGCACGCGCACGCGCCCACCGTACCGACGGATTCGCACCGCGATCCTCCGTATCCCGGATTGCAAAAGCATTCACCCGTCTCGTCGTCGCACACGCCGCGGCGAGAGCACGGATTACTCGCGCCGCCTGGACACATCTTCGCACACCCTTCGCCGCCGTATCCCTCGTCGCACGCGCACGTTCGAGTGACGTTATCGCACGTCCCTCGCGCGTTGCAAAACGCGTGCACCGTGTCCGTGTCGAGATACGCGGGCATGAGCGTCGATGTCACGGCTCCCGGACACGTGGCGCACGAATCCACGTTGAAGGCGGAACAGTTGCCGTCTTGCGGCGCGCTCCCGTCGAGTCGCGCGGCGGTGCACCGTCCCGTGGTGTGACACCATCCGCACCCGTCGCGTTCGGTGCACGCACCGCACGTCAGTGCGGACCCACACGTGTCCAAACACTCGCCAAGGACGTCCAATCCGGCGTCGCACGACTCGTCCGCCTTTTTGCACGTCTTCGTCGACGGGCAGTACCCGCACGCGTCGTCCGCGGCGCACGATGCGCACGAATCGTGCGCCAAACAGTGATCGTCGCACTTCATGCTCTCTATTCTGAACCCACGCATCGCCATCTCCTTCGGAATCGTCACCCAAGACACCGACTTCGCCGTCTCGTCAAACGTACCGAGCTCCACTGCATCGATTCTATTCAACAGTTGAAACTTCATCGCAAGGTGCGCGTTAACGTCCGGGACGTGGCCGACGACGATTCCGCGCTGCGTCGTCCCCGATCCCCATCGAAACTTGCCCAAGCCCAAGTTCGCGTCGAGCTCGAAGCAATCGTTGGACGATGACGTCGACGGATCGCACGCGCTCCCGCTCGTCCCCGCATTCGTCAAGCCGCGAGGTTCCTCGATGAACACGCTCGTCAACCCCCTGAGCGCATTCCCTTCCATCAACAAGCCAACCTCCGGATGGCTCGTGCTCGCGGACGACGACGCGCCCGCCAAGACGACGATGTGCGCCCCCGCGCTCGCGTCGCTCACAAAGACGATTCTCACCGTCTTATCCTTCTCCAATCCCGTGTTCGACTCGGCGTACGACGCCGTCGAACCCATGTCCGCGCGGTTATAAAATAGCTGCCCCGCGTTCACGCTCGGTGTCGTCGCGCACGCCCCCAGCGCGCTCGACCAATATCGCTCGTTGTTCGCGTTGGTCGCCCGCGGCAGCGTCATCGCCGTCGGCGCCGACGTGTTCCAACTCGCGTCCCCCGTGTTCAGACACGCCTTGGCGTACGCGTCCTCGTACAACGGGTGTTCGCTCGGCACGTACGTGAGCGGTCGAACCGTCGTCGCGACGTACATTTTCGTCGCCGACGTCGTCGGTTCCCACGCCGCGCCGTAACACACATCCGCCGTCGGCGCCCCTCGCGCTCGCGTCGCCGTCGTCGCGACGAACGCGGCGAACGCGCACATCGCGCGGGACACTGTCCGCGCGCATCCTTTACCGCGCGCGCGCGCGTCGCGTCGCGCGTCTGCATCGCCCGTCGTCGCGTCTCGGCGTCCGCGGGCGCCCACGCTCGCGCACCGTCGCCGCGACATCGCGCGCGCACCGCTCGCGAACGCGCGCGCAAGGCGCGAAGACGCGCGCGCGTTGGACGGCGAGTCTGTCGCCCGCGTCCTCGAGCTCGGTTCGCGCGCGACGCGCGTCGGAAGGCGTCGATCTGCGGTCGCCGGCGCGCCGAGGCGCCGGGCGTAACACTATTCGGTTTGAACTGTTCATTTAAATATATATATGTTACAATTTGGATGCATATGTTACGTGTGTCCGAAAAGTGTGTTTAGTGTGACCAACCGACCGCGGCCTTCTCGGACGGCGCGGTGCCGACGCCCGCAAACACCGTCGCGCGAGCGCGCCATGACGCGGCGCGCGCGCGGACGGCTGCGAAAACGACCCACCGAGGTCGGTTTCGTCGTTTTCGTCGCGCTCCTCGTCGCGCTCTGGCCGTCCGGACGCGATGAACGCGCCGAAGGGGACGATGCCGCGGTCGAGAGCTCGCCGTTCTCGACGGCCCGCGCTCGCCCGCGCGCGCGATCGGGCGCCGTTCTCGCCGAGGGTGCGTACGGAGACGTGCTCACGCCGTGGAACGCGAGCGATGAGTCCATCGTGAGTCCGCTGCGGTGTCAAAGACGCGCGGTGTTCGGCGAGTGCGTGCAAGAGGTGGGTTGCGGTTGGTGCGACTCGCGAGAGATTAATGGACACAATCCGACGTGTTATTCCCTGTTGGACGCGGATCTGTGCGTGAGCACGATGGCGCCGATCATGATGGCGCCCAAGGTGGTGAACACGCAGACGGGGGAGGTGGAGATTCCGTGCGACTCGAGGTGCGCCGCCATCGGGAGCGCCGACCACTGCGCCAAGACGTCCGGGTGTGGATGGTGTGCGGGTCTGAGCGAGTGTCTGAGCGGAAGCGCGATGAATGGACCGTGTAAGGCGTGCTCTGCGAATTGGACGTTTAGCGTGGCGAAGCCCGAGTGCGTGGGTGCGCTGACGGGGAACGGGTGCGCGACGTGCGCGTGCGAAAACGGCGGGACGTGCGCGCCGCAGAGCAAGGAGTGCGTGTGTCCGCACGGTGTGACTGGAAGTCTGTGTCAGTTTAATACGACGACGAATGGTGGAAGAGACGCGTGTAACGGGCACGGGACGTGGAACGAGACGGCGAAGGATTGCGCGTGCGATCGCGGATGGGTGGGCGTCGGCGATAATCGGTGCAAGTTTCAGTGTCAGGCATCGGTGGATTGTAACGGGAATGGATACTGCTCTGAGCTCGACGGACAGTGCGTGTGTGACGTAGGATTCGCCGGACCGCGGTGCTCGTGTCTGTCGCAGGCGTTGGTGAGTTATCCGTACCCGGACGCGCTTTTGAACGCCAACACGTCGGGGTGTTGTCCGTACAATTACGTCCAGTGTCCGACGGGTTCGTTAAACGTGGGGCAGTGCGTCATCGGTCCCGCGGACTCGACCAAATGTCCAGTCGAGGCTGACACGACAAGCACGCTTATCTTGGTCGCGGTCATGCTGTTCTTCTTCGGGATGTACGTCTCCGCGGCCATCATCGCCGCCATCAGCGGACATCACGAGCCGACGTGCACGGTCGTGTGTCGATTACCCACCATCGTCAGGCTTCGCGACTCGCTATTCATGCGTAGACACGACGATTACGGCGAGGTGAACACGATCACGGTCAAGTGCAAGCTGACGGATAACTTTCAAAAAGTCAAGCGAATGATTTGTCGTCGCTTGAAGCATCAGCCAGATCCGGAGAGCGTGGATCTGTTCTACCTAGGCTGTCTCGTCGACCCTGGATGGAGATTGGGCGACGGCATCAACGTTGGTCAGACGTGTCACCTTCACTTGAAGCTCTTAGGAAATCAGCAGACGGATATTTACACGGAGAAGAAGCGCGGATGGAAGCGAATTCGTTACCTCTGCAGCGACAACGTCATTATTTTCTTGGCCTATTTCTTCTTCTTACTCTCGCTGATTCTGTGTGCGCAGACGTACAGTTGGGACAAGAAACCAGTCGTGGTGAGCACGCCCGTGCCATCGCCGCCACCGCCCAAGCCGTCGAGTCCACCACCGTTTCCGTCGCCGCCGAGTCCGCCGCCGATGCCTTTGTACCCGCCTCCGCCGCCCGCGGCGTGGATCGCCCTGCTCAATCAACAGAACACGGTGAACACGAACGCGACGTACGGCACGGATTCGACGTTCATCGGTGCCGATCAGGTGGGATCCATTCCGGCGAACATCCTAGCGTTAGAAAACATATCGGCGACGTACGCGCCGCAGTTGTTGGTGACGAGCAACTCCACGGGGAACATCGTCAACTTTTACACGTACGAAGATTCAGCGCTCTGGCAGAGAGAGCTCCCGCTGTTCACGAGCGCCAGGGGCATCCCTTTCGTCGCAGAGATTTTTACCGTGTGCGATCCGCGAAAGGCGGTGGAGGCAACGTTCGGCGTCCAGATGAATGCCGGTTACGGCGTGGTGTCCTACCAAGTCAAGCCGAATGAAAACGGTCTCGACATTTTTACGTTTCGAGGCACCGTCAAATATGACGTCGCCGTGGCTTTAGGTCTCATCGAAGATGGAAGCGTCGACTGTTCGCCTGCGACGCTCCTCCTGTACAATAACAGTTGCACCACGGATATTCACGAGGCAAGGGTGCACATAGCGACGAGAAACGACGCCCCCGTCGCGGCAAACGGGAATGACATATTGGCGTACGAGTCCACGGCTGACGTCATCCCGATGCGCAGTAACGCTGATCACACCATTACTGGAAGCTTGTTGGCCAGACCCATGGTGGCGTCGGACATCGACGGTGATCGTCTCACGTGGACCATCAGACAGGCGCCGAAACACGGGACGCTCATCACGCCCAATCCCACCGTCTCCACGTCGTCGACGTTTGAGTACGTGCCGGACATCAACTTTACGGGCTACGATTATTTCATATATTCGGTGGACGATAGCTTAGACAATCCCGACAGGACACTATACGACGTGGCGAGCGTCGTCGTCGCCGTCGGATCCGCGACGGGACGGCCAGAGGCGGTGGCGTCGCATTATTGGGTCAACGAGGACACGACGATGCAGGGACGATTCGGTCGTACCATCATGCAGGCGTCGTACGCCTCGACGCTGTCGTACACCGTCACCAACGCTCCGAACGGCACGGTGACGCTGCTCTGCGGCGGCGAGGTGCAGTTTCCAAACAATTGTTCGGTGAATCTCGTCGACGGCAACGTCAATTACCAGTACTTCAACTACACGCCGCCGGCGAACTTTTCCGGCGCCGAGACGATCGAGTTTCTCATAGTATCGAGCGCCGATCTCTCGCTCGCGTCGAGCGCCGCGGTGAACGTGACGGTGCGACCGGTAAACGATCCGCCCACGCTTGCCAACATGGAGGTGGAGGCGGCGATGAATAGAGATAGAAACGTCGACGTCGGCGACGCCGACTTGACGCCCATCGTCTTCAGTCCCTACGACGTCGACGCTGGACCTGAATTTCGATTGTTTTTGACGTGGAAACCCATCCCGAGTCAGAGCGATTGGGCCACGCGCGCGCACGGTCGCTGGTTTAGAGGCACGGATCGATTCGGGAGACCCGTCGACGAAATCACCGAGTCGACGCTCGACCAAGTCGGAGTCGCCGCCAACGGCACGTCTCTCACCCTCTACTACCTCCCGCCGCCGCTTCTGTACGGCTTCTTCTCCGCGTCGACGACAACACGACAGTACCCGGTGGAAAAGTACGCCATTCGAGTCGTCGACGACGGAAGTTTGGTGAGCGCCGAGGCGACGCTCAACATTCACGTCGGGTGTGCGCTCGGATACACGACGGAACCGGAGAATCCCACCGCGCCGTCCATCGCGAAAAAGTACGGGACGTGTTCCATCTGTCCTCTCGGTCAAGTCACGGACGCCTTCAATTCGCACACGTGTCGAAACTGTCCCGTGGGCATGGCTGGCGGCACGACGCAGCGCGGATTTTGCACGCGGTGCAACAATGGGTACTACTCCGACGTCCCCGGTCTCGATCGATGCATCACGTGTCCGCCCGGAAGCACGTCGGTGCAAGGCGCCACATCGAGGGATCAGTGTTTCTGTAACATTGGGTGGTACGGCGTGCCGGGATACTGTTTCCCGTGTCCCGAGTACAGTGAATCCTTCAATCGCGCGGGACGCTGGACGTATTGCGCCGAGACAAATTTAACGGTGCCCTATCCGCAACCGGGCTTTTACGTTGTCTCGCCGCCGACGCGAACTTACAAAGAACCGATCACCATGCGGCAGTGTTTCCCCGAAAAAGCGTGTCCCGGCGTCAAGGGCATCGCTGGATCGGCGCAGATGGACGCCATCGCCGCCGGAGGCGCCGGCGCCGATCGCGAGCAGTGCGCGCGCGGCTACCTGTACGACGGATGCGACACGTGCGACGACGGCTACTATCGACTCAACAGTCAGTGTTTAAAGTGTGGGTCCGGTCTATCGCACACGCTCTACGGCGTTGGCGTAGCCATCGTCGTTCTGTTCGCCATTCTTCTCCCGTGGCTCGTCGAGGAGACGTCGTCCAAGTACATCGTCTACTCGCGATTTCTCTCCCTCGTCGTCTTTTTACAAGAGGTGGGCGTCGTGGGGAGATACAATTTAGGATGGAACGATTACCCCGGTCTCACGTTGCTCTTACAGCTCTGTTACGTCCTGCAACTCAATCCCGAGGTGATTGGATTGGAGTGTTTCACCGAGTACGACTTCGTCCGTCGATGGAAATCCCTCATGGCGATGCCCGCGGTCGGCGTCTCGTTCATGTTTGGATTGGCGCAACTCTACGCCTACGTCTGGGGTAAATTTTACATCAAGACGCAACCGGCGGTGGAAGTCGTTCGCATCGGACAACGCCGATGGGTGCGCATGCTGCGAAGCATCTTGAACGTGATTCAAATCTCGTACATCGCCGTCGTCATCGCGACGTTTGATTTTTTCATCTTCCATCGCTCGGTGACCGACAAGCTCGGATACATTCGCGCGCAACCGAATTTACGATTTGGATACTTTTCATCCGTCACCGGGAGCACGGTGTGGCAACAGTTATTCCCGCTCGCCTTTGCCGCCGTGCTCGTGTACCCGATCGGTTTTTACGGCGTCATGCTCTGGGTCATTCAATTCGCCATGAACGGCTGGCATAAACTCTGGAAGCGCGACTTGATCGGTTTCGCCACGTTTCAATACACGGATGATTTCGTGTGGTTTCGCACGGTGGAGATGGGTCGCGTGTTGGCGTTGTGCGCGATTCAATTGCTCGGATACGAGCTGACGAAAGGAAACGGCGTCGTGCAGGCGCTCACCGCGCTCCTCGTCATGGCGGTGTCCTTCGTCTTTGTCATTCTTCGTCCGTTTAAAATGGCCGAGGCGAAGCGCTACCTGGGAGTGCACATTTTAACCATCGTCATCGTGCTCATGCTCTCGGTGGTGTCCATCGCGCCGGTGTCGTACATCATCAATCAACAAACCAAGGATAACGCGCGAAACGCCGTGTGGCAAACCATCGCGTGCGCCGTCTTCGTCTTTATGTTGGGCATCTTTTACGAAACGTACAGTTCGGCGGAGTGGTTTACGCGCGTTCAATGGTCGCTCACGCGCACGTGGAAAAACCTCGTCGTGCGGATCATTCACCTCTTTGTGCGAGACGAGTACCGGTCGCAGTGGTTGCGAAAACGCACGTGGGTAGCGTGGAGTCCGACGTTGTCGCTACTCAAACCGAGCGCGGGGGCGATTTTGCAACTGGAATCCGCCGAGGGCGATCAAGGATTGGCGTATAGCGGAAATTTCGACATGCAGATGCGTTTCGAGTTTGCGAGAGGGATACGCTCTCTCTGGCGTCATAAGAATGTGTTGGAGATTTTAGAGAGTCACGATGACCGCGCGAAATCGTACTTTAAGATCTTGTCTCGTCAGACGAGAGATAGTTTGACTCGTGCGGCGGCGGTGGACGATCGCGATTTAAATCGACGCGTGTTGTTCTTCATCGAGTCGAAGATGATGGAGAAGAGGTATAATTTCTATCGTAAATTTTACCGCCAGGCGCAAAAGGATTTAAGAGGCATTCACGGTGGACACAATCCCGCCGTTGAACAATTTTTATTGCGCGACACGACGTTGCAACGCGCGAAATCTGAAAAAACCAAGGAGCAAGAGGCGCTCGAGGAGAAGCGACAGCTCGCCGAGTACGAGGCGTTGCAAGAGGCTGATAACGTTCGACGCGCGTTTCAGACGGATGTCACGGACGCTGCGGATTTAGATCAAGAGGAACTCTTCTTCCAAACCGCCGGCAAGGGCGAACGCACGCACTTTGTTCGTTTCCAAGGGTACTTTGGCGACATTCATCCGGATTGGGACGCGTACGACGAGAAAATGGCCCAGGAAAAAGCGCTCGCCGCCGACGAAGACGGCGGCGTCTTGCCCTGGCACTTGGATCTTGACGACGTGTACGATGATTTCTGTTGTCTCTGCGAGTGTGAACCGGGCGAGCGATGTCCTCGACACGGTAATCTCTACGCCCTCATTTACGAAGACGACGAAGAAAAGGCGCGACTTCAACAAGAGCGCGAGCGTCACTTCCGCACGAGAGAAACCATCATCATCCAAGAGGAGGATCCGGATCGCGCGAGAGATTTGAGTTGGAACGTCATCGTTCCCGTTCGTCTCAAGGAGGAAATTTCGAGCGTACACACGAAACTCGCGACGGAATTGCGCGACATGCGCGACCGCGGCGAATTCGCGGGCGAAGACGAATTACCGGCGGTGAGCGGCGAGCGTTTCGACATCATTCACAAGGGTGCCGTCCTCGACAAGCACAACACCGTCAAGGCGGAACACTTGCAGTGGAAGGCGGAGGTGCAGCTCGAAAACAGACGAGGAAATCTCGCCAAGACGACGGCGTGGTTGATTCTTCAAGAGGAGGAGGAGCCCGAGGAAGACGAGCGCTTGTACCGGCGACCCGACGTCGAGGAGGGACCCGTGCTTCCGAACATCGTCATCGACGCGGGCGACATACCGGCGGACGAGATGACCATCGGCGACGTGCGTCAATTACACGCCACGGCGAATTCCAAACCCATCGCTCGAACCATTTTGCGAAGACGCAAGGATGGCAAGGAACTCATTCGAGACTCGCATCCGATGAAGCGAAAAGGCGTCGCCAACTCGTCGGACGTCGCCGTCTCTTTTGAACCCGAGGATTGGAATTATTACGTGTGGAGCGAGATTCGTAATCACTGGACATTCCTCGAGGGTGTCTTCAAGGTGTACGCCTCGATACCGTCCGGTCCTCAGGATAACGAGACGCGCGGCGCCGCCGCCGAACACGTGCTCATGTCCTACCGTCAGTTCGTGTATTTGATGTCGACGTGCGACGTCTCGAGCAAACTTCCGCACGCGCAATACAATCAATTGGCGAGCGTTCTCCGCGCCGTCTTCGACACGGTGAAGGATCACGATCTCCTCGCCAAATGCCTCACGCTCGATCGCGAGACGGGCGCGTTGGAGGGTTCGTTATGTCCGAGCGCCGGTGCACGACTCGAGCTTCGCAAGAAGCACGCGTGGGGCATGCACTTGGACGAATATCTCACCGCGATCGTCTTCGTCTCCTGGCTCGTCTACGGCGACCGCGTCCCGATGAAGGATCGCGGCGTCGCGCGCGCCACTCGATGGTTCATCGAACGCATCTTGCGACCGAAGACGAAGCATCTCGTCGAGACGTACGAAGCGCAGGCACGATTCGGGGCGGCGTTGCAGAAACGCGGGTTCACCGACGCCGATCAGCGCGTCGTCAACACCGTGTACTCGGCGTTTACGTCTCAAGACGGCATCTCGCTCGAGGAGTTCAAGGCTGTCACCATGTGGACCGTCGGCGAAAGCAATCCCCTGAATCGAAAGGGCGAGTTGATTTTCAACACGTACGTCGACTTTTCGACGTCGACGCCCGATTGGGTGTATCAAGGCGCCCAGTACGGTCGCGTCGACCCGACGGATAAAAAGCCCGACGGGTACGTGTGTTGTCAAGCGCAGAAACTCTCGGCGAAGAAGTTTGTGCACGCGTTCGGTGATTTGTGCTTCCGAAACAAGCCCGAATCCAGCGTGTCGGACGCGATTCAAGGTACATTCAGAGACGCGCAACGCCGCAAACCCATCCAAGAGAAGCCGCATACGCACACCATGCTCGAGGAACCGAGCGACGCCGAGGCGAGACGCGCGCTCGTCGCTCGACAGGTGGTGGCTCGGTGTCCCATCTGCGACGAACCGGGACACGACGCGCCCGACTGCCCGCACAAGGACGACGTCAGTTGTCCGAATTGCGGCATCACCGTCGAGGCGCCGAACGAAATCGTGCGAGGTCCGGATGACTTGGAGTACTGCCACGAGTGCGTGCCGAAGGAGACGACCGCTCCGTTCGCGTGTCCGAACTGCGCCGAACCGTGCGGACCCGAAGACATCATCGAGAAGAACGGCAAGGAGTATTGTCCAGAGTGTGTGCCGTTCGCGTGTCCGAACTGCGCCGAACCGTGCGAACCGAAGGACATCATCGAGAAGAACGGCAAGGAGTACTGTCCAGAGCGCGAGCCG
>Ga0255777_10000359_pt1 | contig 42789 bp, 40 predicted proteins | sample 101ome_15_FD_179975 | JGI IMG/M metagenome (GOLD analysis project Ga0255777, IMG submission 179975) | Coastal salt marsh microbial communities from the Groves Creek Marsh, Skidaway Island, Georgia - 101402AT metaG (version 2) | ecosystem: Environmental > Aquatic > Marine > Intertidal zone >... | reverse complement strand
AAGTGCTATTTCATCTTCCATACTAACCAGCCAATAGAAGTTTAGTTTTCTGCGTCTTGCAATCACATTGTCAAAATAACGTTTGCCCACAGTCCAAAAACTATCATCCAGTGGAGTACGAAAGTATAAACTGTTGTACAAGTCTACCCTAAATGCTTGATGCTTGTTTGGTATGCTGGGATCTTTGGGTGCAGTTGTAAAGTGTGGATGATACTGCATGTCACACCATTCAGCATATCCATAGTTTGTGCATTTGCCTGCATGCAGGTGTTTGCTTGCTAAATCTTGTAGTTGTGCATACTGTTCAGGAGGCACAAACATATCAACGTCTGTGTCAGGCAGATCAGGTAACAGTGCAAATCCTCTGAAGATTACATAATCCAAATGCTCACAAGCGTCAATGAATGTTTTAAACTGTTGTTGATGTGTCATAGTCTCTTTCTAGTATGCATACGTCATCGTTATTTACAAAGACTTCGTCTAAGTGTTTATGCAGACACACCCACCATGCTACATGCCCACTGCTGGGTAGCAAACATTTATAAGGATCACGCATACGATTGCGTCTGTGCATTATAACATGATCAGCCGCAAATCTTTCTGTTACACCTACTCGAGGTCCTTGTCCACTACCATATCCATAAACTAAATCTGCTTGATAACTACGCTCTATATCCTTGCTCCAGAAATGAGGTTTAAGAATTACATCAGGACGCACACGAACAATCATGTCATATTCCTCAGGCACTTGTTGCATACAATGCCAGTGATTGTACACTTGATATATGCGACTGTGAAAACGCTTACCACTATCTAGTTTGCGTGTAAACCATATGCGACTAGGATTACCTGGAGGTAAACTTCCTATCCATTCATAAAAAGCATCCACAAATGTTTCAGCATCGGGTAGTTGAGGCAATGGTGTTTGATCCCAGGTATGTGTAAACGAATCATAGGGCAGATAACGTTTTATGCTATTCAAGCATAGTTCTTGATTACCGCGAAACTCTCCGCTTATACACACTGCTACTTTCATTAGTATGTAGCACTTGTATGATCACGCTGTCTGGTATCGACATTGTCTGCACTGTATTCACCTTTTAAATCATCTACAATGTCATTTACATAACGTCCTTGAAAAGGAATTTGAAAAGGTGCATCTTTGGTTTTAGTGTATGCTGTAACAATACTTACATTGTGTGCTTTGCCATCTCTATTATGTAACTGATCAAATGCACGTTCTAGATCACTTAGTGGCGCACGTGGTTTCTTTTGTTCATAGTAGGTCCAACTTTCCAAGTCTGTTGGACAGTCAACATACTTGCCTGTGTTTTGTGCTAACCACATAAACTGCCAAGTGTATCCATTCGCCGCCGCAATGTCACGGAACAGTTGTGGATGGAAACTGTAGAAGCAGTGATTGAACCATGGAGCAAATGGCAGTACGTTTATCATTGTACCGCCTACACGACATAGGTTATGCATATTTTCAAACACTGTGCGTTGATCGAATATGTGTTCACCTGTACCGTTGTTTGTTACATAGTCAAACTGAGTTGTATAGTTGTACTTGTCTTTTAGGATGAAATTAAGATCCATAGCAATACTGCGTAGTTCAGTATTGATGTCAATAGCAAGATATTCACTAAATCCGAGATCTTCAAAGTATTCCCATACAAATTCAGTAGGTCTTCTGAGTACTCTACCACTTCTTTTTTCGCATTCATTTAACCATCCTTCACTGTATCTAAAACGTTGATTGCCCCATTCAACCACTGTTGCGCCTTGAGGAAAACATCCTCGTTTTGTTAGTTCAGCAGTTGCTAGTTGCATTATATTATTGAAAGCCATTAATTAATTCCTCTACTTCTGGAAATGTTTTTGCAAAACTAGTATTGCGATATAGGTCATGCTTGTTTCGCATTGTTAAAAATTTTTCATAGTGAACACTGCTATCATTAGTCAGTAGATAATCGCTCCACTTTACTACTTCACTGTGTTTGCTAGTACTTAAATGCTGTGCAATACCCGAGCGCACTGGTTCCATATAGACACAAGGACGCATATGACTAGGATTATGAGCTCTCCCGCACCATGGAGTAGGTAATCCTATACTATCACACCAAGTAAAAAATTCATCCATATAATAAATGTTGTATGCACTTACAGTATGACTTACACTTAATCTAATGTTGTGTATATTTTCTTGCTCTAAATATCGATCAAGATTTTTAAGTAAAACATTATTTTTTGCCGGATACCTAATATATTCATATCTATTACCCACACCATCTATGCTAAGTTGTATATCTATTTCTTTAAAGTTTTCCCACAAACTCCACCATTTTGTATTGGGATATACTTGTGTGTTTGTTGTATAGTGGAGTGTAATATTTTTACTTTGTCCACTGTCAACATATCTCTGCAATAGTTCAAGTTGCTTATCTACTTCACTTAGGAAAGGTTCACCACCGGGTATATCAAAATGTATTGCGTTCGGTAGTGCATTGTAAATGTTTTCACTTGTTATGTTGTATATTACCTCAACAGGAGGTTTATCTATCCCATATAGGTCTCGGTATTCTTTTCTCCAGCGACTACTTGCTCCAGGATTACAGGTTATGCATTTAAGATTACATGTATTTCCAAAAGCAATGCTTGCTGTAATAAATCCTTGATCCTCAGTATAACTATCGTATGCTTCTTGCCAACGTTCATAATCAAGTTGCCGTTTACTTTTAATATTACTTGCTTCTTCTGTTTTACATCTAATACATCCTGCCGGCCATTGATTGGCTAACATTTGCTGTTTAATAGTTTTTAAATTATCACTGTCTATGTATTCCTGGATAGTACTTTGTGTTATGTTTAGCATTTCACTATTAGGCACTTCATACTTACAGCAAGGCGCAATATTTCCACGCGGTGCTATATCAATATTAGTCCAGGGTACAAGACAGAGTGGTTTCATTAGTCAATCTTTTGAAAATGATAGTATTCACGTCTGCCGCTGGGTCTTGCTTGCCCGTGATCAATTTGCACAAATTTAGTTTTAAATGCTCTTAGCATTGCTTCAGTGTGTGCTTGATTGTTTGGACGATCTTGCAGTTTCTGTGTTTCATGCACAACAATACCACCTGGTGCAAGCAAACTGTGATATGCATTAACAATTTCTTGTTCTGACAGTCCACCAAAGTCACGCAACTGTATGCTTACTGCCAAACTTAACACAATGTCATAACATTCTAGTTGTTTAAACTTTAAGTAATCATTGAATGTGCCTGTATACCATTTGACATTCCCCGGCTTTTTGTCATCACGCAATTTAACAAATGGTTCAATACCTGTTGCTTTTGCTACATGTGGTGCCATAAGTGTTGTAATAAATCCATCATTACAACCAATGTCAAGCAACTGTGCTTTGCCGTCCCACTGTTGCGCAAGTTCAACAAGTTTCATGCGTTGAACTCTATCTTGTGCATCATCAATACCGTAACGCTTTTGATACTTGTTCCATTCTTTTACTACTTTTTCTGGTGGTTGTGTAAACATTGTCATATTATCCCATATTTCTCTTGGGTTACCTTTGCGTAACTCTTTGAATTTAGACTTGTCAGAAAGTTTGGCCATTAGCTCACTTTCCCAACTCTGTCTAGGATCATCTAGACAAATGTGCAATGCTTGTCTAAAATCATCCTTGTTGTAAAAACTGTATAGGTATCCTAACCTATCACTTAACCTATCTTGTGCCAAACTTTTTACAGGACAGGACATTTCAAAATCTATTAAACTTATTTCGCCATCCTGTATACAAAAGTTACTTAGCGGAAACTTTGCAAAGTCTTTTGATTTAGAATTTGGATCCATGCCTGGATAAAAATACTGTATGTCGGCACGTTCCAGTTCATCTGCAATACGATCAATTTGATCATGGTACTTGGTTAAGTTATGTTCATGCCATGAGTGAAATAAACTTTCACCGACCTCTGTCATTGCCAGACTGTGATCACTTTCATCTGCGCCTATAATGTTTGGAAAGTGTAGTTTTCCTTTGAGTCTTTCCAAACAGGTTGTTTCTCGTAGCCAACAATCATATATACTTCCTCGAGCAGGTTTAACACTTTTTTTATTTCTTGTGCTGTAACTTTTAACAACATGCTCGCCGGTCATAAAACACCAACTGGCTTTACCCATAGTGTATTGCATTAGTTTTTAATTTCTTTTACTTTCCACATCTTGCCATTGCCGTTAAACTCGCCAATGATATTGATACTGCGACGTCGCATTGTAGGTTCGATACGAGGAGTAACACCATGTACACTGTCCTTTACATTTAAGAACATACAAAAGTTGTTTGCTTCGTAGGGCACTTCAAAGTGTGGTACATGCAAACTGTCATCCACTTGTCTGCCCAAACTTTTGTTTACTTCGGTAATCTCGCCTGTTGTGCGATGCACTGTAAAGTTGCCGCCCTGTGCAGTATCACCCGGCTGACGCATGTAAAGCAAACCAGCATAAATCTCTACAGGGTTGTCCACATGCGGTGTGCGACTTGTGCCTGTTTGATCCACAGGCTCATGTACAACAAACTGACAGTCTGCAACATACTGTCCACTGTTGTCTACATCACGTGGTGTTACACTGCCCTGTAGCAAGTTGTGTAAAAAGTCATCACCATAAGTTTTACTAATGCTTGGCGCAAATAGTTCAACACAGGCTTTGAAATATTCTGCACTGGTGTGGTACGCAAAAAAGTCTTGCCAAATTGCAGGCGGTGCTTCCTGTTGACATTCTTTCATTTTGTAACGATAGCAGATACCTCCGTCATGTGCTGTGGTGCTGGTAACCAGTTCCATTGGAAACGTTTCGCACAATTCTTTGTAACGGTTTTCAGGCAATGCGCCTTCTACACAAACATAAGGATATGGATCCGTATGCACTTCTTTAACATTTTGTATACAACTTAAATCACTCATTTTATTCCCTTACTTTTTACCTGTTGTGTAGCATCATACTCATGTGGGTTTTTCATTTTCTCTGCACGGATTTCTGCTTTTGTAACATGGCGTACATCTTGCCACCATTCTACATCCTTGTGTGCAAACCCACCAGTAATATCACCTGCTAAACTTTTTCCTACTTCCTTACGGAAACCTTTAAGGTGGTCCATGTACTTACCTAACACACTATTAATGAAGATATGTCCACTTTGATCAGGGCCGCCGAGGTCATTAAACTCAACACCCACTGCTTTAAAATCTTCTACTAGTTCACCGAAAATAAAACTATCATGACTTTCAATGTGATTAAAAATATCATCACTTTCATATATCCAACGCCATTGTTCTATAAATTCTTTAAATTTAGGATGGTTACGATTAAACATCATCCATCCACATTCAGGCCAAGTTTTACGTCCCAAGTATGTTGCGAGTTGATTTTCGTTTGGAGCAATGCTGTGCAAAAACTCTAAGGTCATAGGTGTATGTGTTCTAACATCACCATCACACCACATAAACACATCAGTGCCACAGTGTTCTGCAAAATGCCACAGTGCAAATACTTTGTTTGCAAAACGACTTGCATCCCATAAAAAACTTTTCTTTGATTTATCTGCATTCCAACCGTGCGCATGTGGATTGTCTTTGTGCCGTTCTTGCCAGGCTTTTAAATCTGGCAAGGTTGTTCGTTGATCGTATAGTGTAATTGAGTGATTGCCCTCTACACTTGGATTGTGATCCTCTGCATAAATTGTAAGAGGTACTTCTTTGGGCCAGTTTGTGTTATACCCTTCAATAAACTGCTTGCCATATTTTTTGTATCCCGTAGGGTGCCAGGAGGTAAATACTGATAATGTACGCATATAACTATTTATTGGTTTTTATTTCCATATGAAAATAACTCACTTTCCAAACAATCTTCCTGGCAATGCAAGTGAAGTATATCCACAACTTATAGATGCTATACAATCTACAGACACGCTTGCAGAAGCAAGTATGGATGCTGATGCCGCACTTATATGGAGTGTGCTTTGGTATGGTAAAATGAGTGCAAACAAAAGTGTATGGGATCATTATCGCGCACAGAACAAGCCAGTCATTGTCATTGAAGTGGGCGGGCTTATACGCAATGAAACTTGGAAGTTGGGTATAAACGGGATCAACAGAGATGCAGACTTTGCACTAGAAGAATACATGCCCGACGATCGCAGAAAAAAGTTTAGTATTGTGATGCAACCGTGGAAGCATGACGGCGAGTATGTATTAATATGTGGACAACACGGTCATAGTGAACAATGGCGTGATATGCCAGACATGGATACATACTATCGCAATACAATAACTGAAATACGCCAACATACAGATAAACCTATAGTTGTGCGTAGTCATCCTAGATTCAGAGAAGGCTTGCACTGGGCATGCGATATGCAATGGTACAAAGACAACGATGTAACTTGGAATATTCCACAGCATATACAAAAGACCTATGACAGTTTTGACCTAGAGCATATGCTTAAACACACATACTTCACTGTTAGTCATAGTAGTAATGCAGGTATACACAGCATTATTAACGGTGTTCCTGCTGTAGTAAGTAAGCATAGTTTAGCATATGAAGTAGGAAGTAAAATGGGCAAGTGGTTAAGTAAACCAGAACGACATGTTTGGTTTAACCGTATGTGTTACACAGAATGGCATGCAGATGAGATTGGTTTGCAGTGGAATAGAATTAGAGCAAAACTATAATTCAGAAATTATTACCTAGTAACTATTAGGCATAAGTATTATCTGTATGTTTGTAAGTTATTCGTCATTGACCTTTTTGCACACATAAGAAAATATAAATTTATATTAAGGAAATTTCACAATGAAAAGACTATTATCAACTGCTGCAATCGTTGCAGCACTTTCAACTCCTGCTGTGGCTGATGTAACAATCGGCGGCGACTTTGAATGGAGTTATCAGGATTCAAACGGAACATCAACAACTGCAGTGGATGCGGATGTAAACATTAAGCCAAGTATGACACTAGAAAATGGTTACACTGTAAGTGCAGATTTTAACATTGATCAGGATGCTAATGATGATGGCGGTAACAGCCTAACTATTGCAAAAGACATGTTTAAGTTAGACATGGGTGATACAGACAGTGCTACTGACGCAATCGACGATGTAACTGATTTCGGTTATGTGCTATCAAACGGTTCACCAAGTACAGATCATGCTGCATTGCTAACAGTTTCACCAATCGAAGGTTTGAAATTGCTTGCATCGTTTGCTGGTGACAGTAACTATGGCACAACTGCAACTGCAGGTCATGCATATGGTGCCCAGTTTACACTTGGTGGTGTAACACTAGGCGGTGCTCAATTGAAAAATGATGACAGCACTGAAGAACGTGTAATGAACGTAAGTGCAGGTTTTGGCGATTTTACAGTTGGTTATGAAGTACACACTGCAACAACTGCTGCAGATGTTGACACAGACACAACCACTATCGGCGGTGGTTACACATTGGGCGATACAACATTCCTCGTTGAAGCAATGGAAGCAGAATCACAAAGTGTAGTAAGCAGTGACGAAATGACCTATGGCATTCATCACACACTTGCACCAGGTCTTGTAGCATTTGTTGAAACAACAGATGACGAAAAGACTGCTAGTGAAGAAACAACTGCAATTGGTCTTACAATGAAATTCTAATTTTTATTAGGATAATAAAAAAGCAGCGGAAACGCTGCTTTTTTTATGACTTATGTATGCCATCTATAGTCTTGGACGGTTCCATCTAACCAAGTAGTAACTAATCCTTGATCAGTTAGTGTTCCATTTTTTAAAACAAGTTCTCGCATATTATCATTAAGTAAATCATCGTCTACCATACTATACCAACTAGTATTATAAGACAAAGGTTCGCGCTCTTTGTAAACTACAACTTGAATCCAATCATCATACTTTATTTTTTGTAGATAAAAGTCTTTTACATCAAAACCGTTAATTGCAAGAAGATATACGAGTTGTGTTACTGTAAAAGTATTATAATGCATAGGAGGTGTATAATGTTGAAAACGATGCTGTAATACATTTACTGTACTAGGCACACCTAAATATAGCATGCCTCCCATGCTCATTGCACGGTTTACACGCCCTAAAAACTCAACAGGGCTATAAATGTACTGCATAACATCATGACACCATACAACATCGAATTTAACACTCCACATTGTATCGTCTGTGTTTAAATCAAAATTTCTATATTTTATGTTGTGTCTTTGTGGTTCTATATGTTCGCAGTTCAAATCAAAGCCAACGCAGTTAAAGTCTAGATACCGACCTTCGGTTCCATCTTCTAGCAGTTCACGCATATTTGCCCAGTATTCTAGATCACTACCGTTACCACAACCAAAGTCTGCCATGTGTTTGATACTACGTTTAAAATCATCAAACTGGTTTAGTATCTCTAATGTTGGCTTACTGTCTCGCACTATTCGATCCTAATATCTTCCATGCCAGCAGTGCGTAGTCGAACTATGTGTCCCATCTGCCACTGTTTAGCATCCAAGCCTTTCATAATACCAAGCCACTTGTTGCGTAGCAGTGCAACTTCGTTGATGATAGTTTCAAAGTCAATAACTTCATCTTCTCCGTCCACATACTTTTCTGCATCACGACTTGTTAGCGCACGAGCATATCCTTCCAAATACTTTTGAAAATGCTTGCGTCTTATCTTGCGCAGTTGTATGTTTAAGAAGTTTAGTACTGCTTCAATTTCTTGTAATTGATTGAAGCGATGCTCTGTGATACCAGGTAAGGCACTGATGTTACGTTCAACAATGCCTTTTACACCACATTCATGTTTTGCTTCTTCAAGTTCACTTTCATAATATCCAATGAACTGTGGAATTTCTGCAAGATTGTTTACAACTCTGTTATACCATTGACTCAATAGTCTTCATCTTCGTATTCGAAGTCCTCTTCAGGTTCGCCAAGTATATCTTGCACACTTGCTTTGATATACTTGTCTAAGCCTGCCAGTCTATAAAGTTCTTCCTCGTCAAGCAATTCTTGTAGATCATCTACTAGATGATCAGTTGCTTGTTGCATATCTTTTTGCGATATGTACTGTTTCAAAATAGTATATACATTTTTAACTATTTCTTCATGCATCTGTGTTTGCTTCCTCAAGTACTTCGCCTGTTTCTGCATTTACAACATCACCGTTTGGTGCTGTAATAGTAGCAGGCGCATCCTCTATACTTAGCAAATCTAGGTCAGAAAGATCTTGCATAATTACTTCAAGTTTGTCTCCAGTCCAGCCTTTGCGGAATTCTAGCATTTCTTCTCCAGCACTCGTAGTATACTTAAGACGATTGCCTTGCTTTGTAAGTAGACCTTTCTTTTCAAACAAATCTAATAGTCCACTGTAAGGATCCATGCCAGTCTCATATGGAATCTTAACTTGTACACCTTCAAAAGGTTTAGCGTAACGTGTTTTCATAACCTTACAAGCCGCACGAATACCCATTACATCGCTGATCTTGTTGCCATCGGCATCTTCTTTAAGTTTTAGTTTACGCATAGCAACCACAATACTACTAGCATAGATAAAGCCTTGACCACCACTAATCTTATCATCTGGATCAAACATATCCTGCGACGCATAAGTGTGGTTAGTACACACCATGCCTACATTGTAACTACCAATCATGTTAACTGTGTTACGAACAAGTGCAGTCAATGCCTTGGGCTTACGACCCATATCACCTTTCATGTCACCCTTGTCAAACTGATCAACGTCGGTGGGCGTTAGCAACATACCCAAACTGTCAACTACAAATAGCACTTTAGGACGTTCTTCTTCTGCCATTGCTTTGTAGTCTTTCATAAATGTTGAGATTGTTTTAGCAACATCGTCAATCATACTCATACTAAGTTTAAGCAGTTTGCTTTCGTCTGTGTCTACACCCAGTGCTTGTAGCCATGCTTCGTCTAGTGCGTTCTCACTGTCAATTAGTACTACAAAGATACCTTGCTCTTGTGCATTTTTAACAATGTTGCCACTTGCAAAATAACTTTTACCTGCACCAGATTCACCAGCAAACACTGTAACTTTGCCCATAGGCACACCTTTGCGGAAATCCCCACTAATAAGATAGTTAAGTGCATAACTGCCTGTGCTGATCCAATCAGTAGGATCATTAAAGCCAATGCTTAATCCATCAATGCTTTTTGTAATATCTTTTCTAAATTTGCTTACGTCAAACGGCTTTGCCATAGAATTACCTTTCCTTGTAGAATGGACGAGCAGTATATATACTGCTCGCCCTTACTTATGCCTTATGATTGGCGGTTACGGATCATCGCAAGGATGTCTTCTGCCCGCTTACTTTCACCAGCAGGTGCTTCTGCAGGTGCTGCCACAGTTTCAGTTTGTGGAGCAGGAGCAGGAGTCTCTGCTACTGGTGCAGGAGTTGGTGCCGGAGCAGGTGTTTCTGTTGGTGTGACTGCCGCAGACGTATCTGTTTTTGAGGAGCCAGCAGGAGCATCAACGCCGTATGGACGATAGTATTGACCCCAACGTTCTACGTCGTAAGGTTGTCCATCTACACTTGCTTCGAACATCTCTTTAATGCACTGCAATTCTACTTCAGTAGGTTTTTTAGGAAGGAAGTCACTAAGTGTATTAAGACCATGTGTCTCAATAGCCGCCATTTGCGACTCAGTTAGTGCAGTTTCCTTACGAGCCCACTTTGATGTGCTGTAATCTGCGTACTGACCCTTAGTAGTCTTTGTGATACGGAAATCCAATCCATTGGTATAATCAGTTGGAAGTTCCTGGATATCCGGATCCATAAGTGCATCTTTAATCAAGTTAAAGATACTTGGTGAGATAACAAATCTGCGAATTGGATTCTCAGGTGTGTTATCTTCTGCCATTGGGTTTTCATTAATAAAGCCTTGGAAGATGTAACTACGCTTCTTCCAGTACTTGCGACCCATTTCTTCTAGACTTGAATCTTTGAACCATCCACGCACTTCTGTGAGGATTGGACAGGTTTCATTCCACATCTCAACACATGGGACTTGAACCACTACTGGCTTGCTATTCATATCGCCCTTAACACCGTTAAAGGGTAAACGAATCATTAGCCTTTCAGCCCAAAAGAATGTGTTGTTAGGATCGCCATCAGGTAGGAACCGCACTGCTGCAGTACTGCCTTCTGGGATATTCCAATGTGGGAAAATTGCGTTGTCGCCGCCGCCTGTACGCTCACCGCGTGTTTCTTGAGACTTTAGTTTTGCTCTAATTTCTGCCAAAGATGTTGCCATAATATTTTCTCCTATATGTGCCTATTTTTTTAGCCTTGTATGTGCCTATTCACATACTGTAGATACAGTATATGCATTTTTATTTATCAAGTCAATAACTTTTTTGTGATTTTTTTGACATAAAAAAACAGGGCCTGAGCCCTGTTTAGTTAGTAGTGTGTTGGTTTACTTTTCTAAGTCTTGTAGTTTGCGTAACTGTCTTGCAACAATACTTCTTGGTGTGATTTGGTATCCCTCTTCGCCTTCATGTATGCCGTGGTTGCTCTTAAATTTTGACCCTACGCCTGCCATTGCCTTCATTTTCGCAATGCTTTCCGCCACTTCGTCTGCCTCTGGTAATTCTTCTGTTGTCTCTTCTACACTTTCCTGCATATCCCTACGGATGCTATCAATATCACTATCACTTACCATTGGATGCATCTTTTTAATTTCTTCATTACTTGCACCGTCACTAATCATATCTTCAATGTGCATTGCAAGGTCTCTCATTTTGCCTTCGTTCTGTACAGCGATATCTGAATCACCGTCACCGTCAATGTCAACCATCATCCAGTTATCACCTTTTGGATCCATGCTATCACAAGGACAATCTGTTGTAGGTTGTCCTAGCATATCACCACAGTGCTTGCATTTAAGTGTCATCATGCCTTCTGTTACTTCAACATCTTCACGCTTGTTACCAAATGTTCTTGGAATAGTCATTTCGCTGTCATTGCCATCAGACTTAATTTTGTCTAGTGCCATTTTAATTGTTTCACTGTACTTTGGATTTTCCCAATCAGTGTGATCCATCATCCAACCAATAATAATTGGTCTAGCATCACCTTCTGGATCTTTGTCACCTGCAACACCCAGGTCATCCCATAATTCATCATCGCCTATTAGTCCACCTAGTGCATTAATAGCATCTTCACCGCCATCGCCTAGTGCAACAGGATTAGCCATCATTCCAGCAATTTTCATTGCATCTGCTTCTGTTTCAGGTAGTGCCCATGTGCCTTCTGAAATCATGTCCATACGCTGTGCATATGACTCAAATGTTATGCCTTCAGTTTTATCTTTGCCGTATAAATCTTTCTTAGCCTTGGGTGCCTTCTTTGCTATCTTACCCTGTAAATACTTCTTTGCAATTTTGAAAGCCATTACCTGCTGTGCTGAATCGTCAAGTTCAATGTCACTAAGTGCATTTGCTGCAGCATCATTTGTCATATTGTTTGACAAGTATTTCATAATAGCAACTAGAATACTGCGATTCTTTCTGCCTGCATCCATATCACTGTTCTTCATAAATTGCATATAGTTGTCAAGTTCAGCAATATCTGCTGGATTATCATATACTTCAATAGGTTCATCGCTGTTAGCAAAATCAATTAGGTCTTGCATATTTGCTTCCTGAACTTTTGCACGTTCTTTCATTGCTCGTCTCACACTAGGTAAACTATCTGTGAGGCGTTCGTCGTAAACTTCACGAGTTAGTTTTGTTTTAAGATCTTCTAAGTCACCTTCTTCTTCAACTTCTTGTGGACTCCAGTTTTCAAAATATTCTGCATACCCGTTTGCAGACGCCAGTGTCTTTAGGGTATCCTTTAGTCCATAGTAGCGATCAGTTGCCGCTTCAATAATTTCATTCTGTTCATCTGTAGCATAATCTTCACGTTTAATTGCACGGACAAATGTCTTAAGATTCTGCATTTCTGTCATAATCTCTACAATGTGCTTGCCACGATCATCACGAGTGTGCCCTTCGTTGCTAACATGGCGTGCCATTGCTCGCGCTCCTGGCAGGTAGTTGTTAGCAAATTTAAAGCGTTCGCCTTCTGCATTCTCAATGTAGATAGCACTGATATTGCGACTTCTCGCACCCATCTTTGTTTCGTCTACTGTCTTACTATGTTGAATAATAAGTTTTGCTGTGCCTGTTTCTAAGAAACTTTTTTGGCTTGTTCCGTGTAGTTTGTTTTCCATCACTTCGTCCTGGCTACGTTGTGTTAAAAACTGATAATCTTTTTTGTCCAGTCTTTCTTTTGTTACATTATGAGTTTCATAGTTTAACATATTTCTAGCACTAAATTTACTCAGTTCTTTTAAAAATCCATACCAAGCATCTGCAGTACTGCTATCTGCATCCTCTACCATACTATTAGGAAAGTATACTTGTAGAATACCTTCTTCGTTAAGGCTTATTGTTACTGCACCAACTGGTAAACTTTTGTGTTTGAATTGAAATTCAAAAAACTTTGCTTGACTAGGATCTGTTGTAATAGCGCCATTTTGGTCCCCCAACCTAAGTGTGCTAACACGACTACGGATCTTGTCAAAAAGTTCTTGTGATATGTTTTCTACTGATCTCATGTATGTATTTATGCCTACACCATAATGAATGGTTCAAAGGTTAAATCATCACAAAAGGCATCGGTTCTATGTCAAAGTCGTCTCCGTCACGAATATGACTGTCTAGTTCAGGGTTATAACTTTTCAGTGTTTGAGCCATGCGCATTACTAGTAGTGTTGCCATTACTAGATCATCTGTATCGCCTACTTTTGCACTATAACTATTGCCACTAGCAATAAAACTTTTCATTTCACTAATAAGCATTTTACTGTTGATTTTTACTTTGTCTGTTTCTACTAGTGTTTTGAACTTAGCACATACAGCAAGTTTACTGCGGTGTGTTGTGTTAAAGCCTCGTCTATACACTCTTGCATTGCCGTGACTTTTTGGCTCACTTAGGAAAATACCAGGTATGTTTTCTTCGCCTATTTCTGCTACACTCTGCAGTGCTGCTTCACCAATTGTGTTATTTTCTATACTGTAATACACACTATTATTGTCGCCACATTCTTCTGCAAGATACTTGTTAATATCAATCAATATGCGAATTTGTTGAGGTATAGGAGTTTTGTTATGACTCCATTCGCCTACTTGTATCATGCTTGGTACTTCAAAAATTTCAATAGCAGCAGGATCGCCGCCTGTGCCTAAACTAGGATCTAATCCTACTAGATATGTTTTACCCTTCTCGGGCTGTTTATACCAACGTACTTTGCCGTGTCTAAAAAGTGGATCTGTGCCATACATATTTGTAAGGTGCATGCTATCAACTAGTGTTTCGTCGTAGATAATAAATTCGCAATCATGCTCTCGTCTAAAACGTTCTTCACCAATGCGTCCTAGTTCTTCTTGTTTCCAAGTATCATCTCTGTCTGGATGCTCCCACCAATAACTGCGGTATGCTTTGAAACCATTAACACCAATATCTGTTTCAGCACCATCTTCATCAAATGTTTTGTTGGCATCACGCCAAATAGTAGCAAACTGGTCTTCGTCACTGTTAGGTGTGCTTGTAATAATAGCCTTACCACCTGTTGCTAGTGTTGGAGAAATACTGGTCCAAAACTCACGGGCAATACTAGGACGCACAAACGCAAACTCATCACAGTATAGTAGTGTAATACTCATACCTCGTCCAGTGTTGTCTGTCGTTGCTTGTGCTACAATACGGCTACCATTGTCAAAGTCTATACTGCCTTTATTGTAACTTGTAACACCTGCACGAATGTGGTCAGGACATAGTTCATATGCATATCTTACACGTTGCATAATCTCCTGCGCACCTGCATATTTGTGTGCGGCAATAAGGATAATACTGTCAGGCACAAACATTGCATACCATAGCAAGTAGCCTGCGGCTGTTGTTGATTTGCCTGTTTGTCTAGGCAACATATTAATGTTAAAGCGATAGTTGTGATAAGTGTCTAGTAATTTGTCTTGATATTCAAATGCTTTATAGGTCATACGTCCACGAGTAGGATGCTGTATGTTGAAATAATTGTTCATAAAGTATTTGACACCATTAACAGGGTCTGCACACTTGGCAAACTCTGTGAGTTGTTCGCGAGTAAATGTTTCTCTTTTGTATGCTTTCTTAATCAGCACACCATCAAGTGACTTAGCCATTAAACTTCGTATACGCCTTTTAAATCTATATACTCTGTACCACCCCAATAGTTTGTGTGATACAAATATGCTTCCTGTATGACAGCGTCTATATGTTTATGCCAGTAACGAATAAACTTGACACTACGAGGAAAATCAGGTATATTATCATGTGTTTGCCAGATAAATTCTTGTATCAGATGTACATGATCTGGCATATGGTAATAAACTTGGATAGAGACTAGTTTGTCTCTGTCAAATCGTTTAATCATATTAATATTTATATGAGCAAATAAATAGTTTTACAATGAGTGATACACTACTTTTAAATGCATGCGGTAATCCTATCAGCAGTTTTCCTGTAAGTACAATTAGTTGGCAACGTGCGGTCAAATTATACTTCTTAGATAAAGTCGACATCTTAGAATCATATGAAGATTGGGACATTAATAGTCCTAGTTTTAGCATGCCAGTACCTGCCACTGTAATTACTAAAGACTACTACAGACCCAAGCACCATGTATGTTTCAATAGATACAATTTAGCATTGCGTGACGAATTTAGATGTCAGTACTGTGAAGAACAACACAAGTATGACAATTTAACTATTGACCATGTATTACCACGTAGTGCAGGAGGTAAAACACACTGGACTAACTGTGTGATTGCTTGTAAGCATTGTAATGTTGCTAAAGGCAGCAAGTTACTCTCCCCGCGGCGGAAACCCGAGGCACCTGACTACTATCGCATGGCGGCTCTTAGGAGCCGTTTTCCATTTCAGGTAAGACATGTTAGTTGGTTAAACTATCTACCAAACGGTCAACTAAAAAAATCTGCTCTTGTATAGCCTGTTGTCTTAATTCACACATGTTTATCAAATTATTAGCAAGTCTTCTTGGATCTATATCAAATTGTACAGACTCAAAATGCTTAATCTTTTCATTTGTTTGCAATTTATCTAAATCCATATTAACCACATCTTCAAAAACATCAAATCCAAGTTGTTTAAGCAGTGCAGTTGTTTCGTTACCCAAGTTTACAAAAGGATGTTGTGCTAGTATAGGTTTAAAACTTTTTTCAGTTAGAAACTGTGTTTTAGCCCAGTATGTTTCTAGTACTACACTATAGTCTGTGCAATCATACCATTCAATATTTCCAACTGTATAAAAGTCTGTATTACGTTCCTCGGTTTGTGTAATATCTTGGGGCAACTCCAACGGCAAATTATCCCTACACCATTGTTCAAAGTCGAGATTTAAATCTTGTGTAAACTCTGAATCTATAAACCTTTGCTGTTTAAGAATACTATTGATGTCTCTCACAGTCCTGCCGTTATCCTCGGTATTGACTTGTCCAAGATAACTGATTAAGTTGTCCATTAAATTATTTTCCCACAGATGTTGTAGGAATTGTATACGCTCACTTTTATGGTTACGCATCATACACAAAAAACGATTACCTGTAGTAAATTTAGCCGGGCGACTGGGTTGTATTAGATCCAGATGTAATCCATACTGATGTTTCCATTCAATTACAGTTTGTTTGGGATGTACACCTGCATACTCTACATCAGATGTTACAAGTATCGCATGCAAATCCATTTCATTCAAGTGTCTAGTTAGCAAATCTCTTGCCGGATCCCACCAGCAGTATAATACTAGTGTGCCTGAAAAATATTGTTTTAGATGATGCAGATAAGGCATGTCCATTGTATCGCAGTACCACACGTTGGGCACTGGACCTAGTCTATCTAATAACAACTTTAGAAATCTTCCCTGAGGAGTTGGCTTGTTATAGTGCAGATTGTGTTTACTTAAACTATATTCTTGGAACATTTAATTTCTCTGGACGATAGATATACTGTTGTCTATGAGGACTTGGACTATCGAATATCGTTTGATTTGCCTTGTCTAACAACTGTTGTACACTGTCTGCGTCTAAATCAAAATAGTGTTGTGCAAAACGTGCATGTTCTTGTGGACTCGGATGATGATCACCCGGCAGTGTTTCTCTCCAGTAATCATGTTGATTAGTGTAACCTAAAAAATCACCGAAACTTTCTAATCCTTGTATAGGCTCAACGCTGAACATTCTTAGATCACAGCCGTTTGCACTACATATTTTACTCACAGCATGTATGTAACTTGTTTGTTCAAGTATGGCTTTGTCTTCGCTGTAGTATTTCATGCGTTCTTTGGGTTGATGCAAATAAGCATTGCCTAGCAGTGTCCAGCCTTGATCTTGTGTATAATCACTGAGTCTGTGTGTTTGACTCCACATCACAACTACTAGATCTTCGCTGGTTATTGCGTTTTGCATGTCGCAGTTCACAACACTGTGAAATATAAAATCATTACTGCCGCCTGGCAATGCCCAATTTTGATAGTTTTCTGCAATGCCACCTACATGCAAATAGTCTGCCCAAGTGGGCCATTTATAGTTTGTAAAACTACAACCAAATGCATGTAAAGTTTTGTACATAATTTATCCATAAAAAAAGCGACTATTTGTATATAGCCGCTTTGATTATAGTGTAAAATAAATTACTCTTCGTCTGCGATTTCTGCTTCTTCTAAAAAGTCTTTGTAACTTTTGTAAAGTGATTCTTCAACACTAGCAATAGCATCTTCTTCAATTTCAGTTGGCTCTTGATTCATTGGATTATCGCCACCTGCCGCTGCTGCATAAGCCTTCTTAGGACCATTTAGTCCGCCACTTAGACCAATCAACTGATCTTCTGTGTCACTGTATTCTTCTTCTGGTTCGTTAGCATATTCTTCAACCTGCTTGTAACCATCAAAGCCTGCTAGTTGCATAATAGCATTAAGTTCTGCTAGAGGAATTTCAACAGTTTCTTCAACTTCTTCTTCAGCAACTTCTTCTGCTTCCTCAACTTCAAGGTTGTCTTCTTCAGCAAATTCTTCTTCTGCTACAGGCTGTTCAACTTCTTCAACCTGCTCTTCTTCAATCGCAATGTCTTCTTGCTGAACGTCTTGTTCAGCGAGTTCCGCTGCGATATTGTCTAGTTTACTTCTTAGTTCAGCAATATCCATTACTTGTCTCCTTCTTTAGCAAATTCATATTTGCGTGTTTCTAAACTTTTTAGCATATTTTCATTGTATGCATCACCAAAGGTTGGGTCACCTTTTGTATCCTCGTAATCACTGTCAAGTAGTGCGGTGTATTCTTTACCTTCTTCTTTCAGTGCTTCTTCACGAGCAATTTCTTCTGGGTTATCCTGATTAATAATAACTAAATGACTAGCAGGCACACCAACAACCTGGCTTATATATTCATACAATTGATGTGCAGTTACAGGATACTGTAGTTCTGTATCCATGATAAACACTTCAGCATTGTTAAGTGTTTGAAAGTCCATGGGATGTTCCTGAATTGGAGTTTTCTTAGGCTTGCTAATGCTTTTCATATCATATTTTTGCAGAGCAGTTTCTAGTGCATCCATTGTTTCGTCATCGCATTTTTCAGCCATTTTAATACGAAACTTATATGTTTGTTCACTTTCTACAAGATAACTTCTAAAACTTTTCATTGGTGTATTCCTTGTTGTAATAGTGTATTTATTACTTTTGTTCAGTATTTCTGCCTAAAATTTCCATTAAAAGTTGGTTACGATCAACAGTTTGCCCGTCACCATCTTCGGTATCTTCTCCTCTTGCAGCCGCTTCCTTTGCTAGTCTAGCATCTAGTGTTGCTTTTTTTAGTTGTAGATCAACCATACGCAATTTTTTATTGATCTTTGCACTCTTTGCACTAAGTGCAGTATCCAACATACGACTAGCATTATTGAAGATTTCTCCACTAAAACGTGCTTCTACGTTCATTCCCAAGTCCATCAAGTCTTTGAATGTGTCTTGTGCAAGTTGTGCAATGTCGTCCATTTCTTTATCACTTGTGTCAAGTTCTCGAACACTTGGTAATGCAGCGTCTATCTTATCAACTTGAGTAAGTGCAGATTGTATATCTGGCAAATCTTTAGCAGTTACAGTTTCAACTACATTTGTATTTTCTTCTTGAGTAAGATCTACATTATTTGCACCTTCTAAATCAAAAAGCTCTTCAAGTTTTTTAGTCATAATATTTTCCTAGTTGAGATACCAATTTATATCTCTGTCCCTTTCTCCAAATAGTATTGCCAAAGGTCTAACTATTTCGCTGTTATTATATGTTGCATGACAATAGTTAAAGTTGAAAAACGTACCATGTTCTATAGGAATTAGTCCTGCTTTTGCAACTTTAAAACAATGACCATCGCTGTTGTCGCTAAGATCCAATACAAAACTACATGCACCTTGCATATTGTGTTTGGTTTCTATTTCTTTGTGTTCATCCACATGCGGTTGAAATGCTTCGCCTGGATACTGCGTTTGTAATGTAATACATAACAAACGTTTTAGTCCAATGCATTCACATAGTTTCTTAAGTTCTTCTCCAGGCACATCATCTAATTCTGTGTAAGGCAAATATGGACTACTTCTTGCACTTACTCTACCGCCTTTGATAGTTTCTCCGGGCGCAGGAAATGCCCAATACTTACTGTCTGTTATATACTCACACATGCTTTGCATTTCTTCATGCACTTTGTTTTTATCAATATCTGCAATAACACTACTGTCTAGACTTTTGTAAGGTGTAACAATGCTGTCTTTCCTCCACCATTTAGGACCATGACCATGTTCAAAAAATCCTTTGACAGTACTTGGATAGCCTTCGCCGATAATATTCAGTGGTTTGTCTACTGTGTGCATGTATTTTTCAAACAAGTTCGTTCCAATATCCTCTATTAGAATACTTTCGTATATTTCACTGTAAAGCACTCCAGTATTTGTATGCACCCAGATTTCATATTGACCTTGGGTATAAAGTGTAGTACCTGGACTTGTTCTTTCGCCTGACACGGGCTGAAACCAGCCTGTATATAGCATACCATTAAAACTTAAATCTATATCGTTCAAGCGTATATCTTGGATTTTAAGTTTACTTCCAGGATACTCGATCACAAGTTTATACCAGCCTTCTGCTAAATCAAACTGTTTGCCTAACTCAAAGTCGATCTTATTTTCTTTAAGATCCTCTAGATAAAATGTATGAAATGGTTTATTAGCCACAATGTCTATTAACATTGACAACACTCCTTAAAAATAATATTGCAATAGTACTTAGTACTAGCGTTTTCCGTTGTGAAATATATCGTCTTCGGTGACTACACGAAAGCGAAGACCTTTGTGTTTTGCCCACTTTGCTGCCGCTTCCCACTTTGCATGGTTAATTGCAATAGCAAGTTTCTCTTTTTCTCGAGTCTTTTCAGTAAGCACGGTCTGTGCTTTAGGTTTAATTTCAATGAGTTCGGCATGTTTCTGACCTTGTTTGTTTTGATATACTACAACAAAATCTGGCACATATACAGTACCTTTACCTGTTAGAGGATTACGATAAGGTATTTGTATTGCTTCACTTGCCCAACTTATAACACTAGGATGATTATCGCAGAAACGCATAAACGCATGTTCCCAGGCACTGCGATATCGAGGATCTTTATTACCACTATACTTTCCTGGATTCTTTACTGTGTATAAACCGTTTGCATATTTGTTACGGCTAAACACTTTAAGCCTCCACTTGTCGTTTGATGTTTTCGTTTGGTTGTATGTTTTGTTCGTAACCTAGTAAACTACTTGAATTTCTACTAAGGTTTAAGAATGTAGGTATTGCACTTTTTAAATTTGTACTGTTTTCAAACTCTTCAATTATATCTACAATGTATACATTAAGTCTATTAGCGGCTTCAATAGTAGCCGCTGTGAGTGCTGCCGCAGCTTCTTCGTTTGTTGTTCTTTTTACAAAGAATGCTTTCGCATATTCGTATTCTTGATCCGTCATTTGTATTGGATCGTTGAAATAGTTAGCAAAGTAATCTTGTACTCTTTGATCAAAATTATCTTGCGGATTAATGATTGGTAAGTTTGTTGATTGCGCCATATCTAATCCTACGGAGTGTCTGTTTCAAAACCAAATGTATCTTGATTGTAACCAAACTGTTTCTTTGTGTCACTTTGTGATGTTGTTACTTTAGTTTGTTTTGTATCACTTATTTTACTTGGATTACTAATTGCTCCAGTTTTACTTGGAATACTAGTTGCATTTCCTTTATCTGTAGTTAGTGCCGGTTCTGGTGCACTGTTAACAACTTGTATACTTTGGTTTTGTGTTTTTATTACTCCAGTTGCTGCGTTTAGTTTTACTGCACCATTATACCCACTAACGGTATTACCTTGTTTATTAGGCAAATAGCCGCCCACTGTATTGATAATACCGTCTGTAATATCGCCACTAACACCGGCAAACACTTGTTCTACTTTGCCAGTAACTGGCACTAGAATATTGCTACTTAGTTTCTTGCCTGTGAGAGCATTATTTAACACAATACCAAATGTGTCCTGTAATATACTGCTACCAGTCATTGGTTTAGTTTGATTATAAACAACGTCAGCATCTTTGATTACACCAATTACATTGCCTTGAAATAAATCTTGAGGGACTGTACCTTGTATATCTTGCAAACTACCATTTACAAATGCTTGATTATCATCTAGATGATCACTTATATCACTAGTTTCTACGTCATAATGTATATCACCAAATCCTCGAGGTGTAATATCATTTACAAATCCAGTAGCGTATTTTACAGTCTCGTAAGCCAATTGCATAGTATGTTGCATTAAACTGCCGTTTGCATAAGCATGTGTATCATGATTGAAAGCAGTAATAATAGGATTAATAAGTGTGTACTCTGCAAACCTATGGTTATGCATACTGTATATTTTTATGCTCTTAAAGAAGCGTTTATTGCCGCGCTGTAAACCCCACTGTTGTTGCACACGATCACTGTACTTGTCATATGCTGTGTATGCATTAGTTCCCTGGTCATATGTAGGATCAGCATTATAATAGATATAATACTTGTGCCACATATTTCTGATAAGTTCCTTTGCATCGTCATGAAACACTACATTTACTGGTGTATAGTTCCAACTATGATGACTTTGAACCTTTCGATTATATTGATTATGTGTTTGCACATCTATGCTGTATGTCGGCAAGTCAATACTTTTCACCAACAATGGCATCTCTAGTTGCTCTACTGTATCGAAAAGTGTAGCAGCTTCTGGCGTAAACTCAAACACAACATGAAACAGATTGCTGTAACGTGGTTGTAGTTCAAAATTATTATCAACAAAAGTGCGTGACGCATGTTTGTAGTCACGCACTGTTTCGCCTTGTGTGATAGGTGAGAGTAGTGGATTTACACTAGCCATGGAATGCTCCTATTAGCCAGTAACAGTTATTCCGGCACCTCTGGCTACTGATGCTCCAATGCCGTCACCTAGTGGTGTCTGTACAGCATTGTCAAATCTAATAGACATTGTAACCATTGCTGGTTCTTGTGATGCATAATCCAATTCATTATAGTTAATATTTTGTACAAAGCAACCGTAAAGTTCCCAAGTCTCAAGCACTGATGGTGCATTTGCACCATTGCCGCCATCTAAGACTTCAAAGCGTGTAATAAACTTGTAATCAATACCTGATGCCGCACTGGATTGCTCCATAAAGTCAAACTGCTTCTGTACTTGCTCTCCACACAACTTAGTGACTGCGCCGTTAACATCATCACGTAGATTAACTGTGACCATATCCCAAGTGTGCTTACCAACAATATAAACCTTACTGTTATAGATATCAATCTGTTGTTCTTCAAATGTTACTGAAGGACGAGTAATATTCATAACTTGCTTGGTTAGCTCTGTGCGTGGTGTACTGATACCAAAGTTTTCAAAACTCGCTCTAAAGCGATATCTAAGTTTTGGCATCAACAAGCCTTGACTTGCTGCGCTTTGATCACCATCAATAGGGACTGTAAATTTTGTTAATGATGAAACTGACATATCGTTTCGCTCCTATATAATTATAAAAGTATTTATCTGTTTCCAGTCATAAAAAATGGGGGGCATTCAACCCCCCATATCTTTTTTATTTCTATTAGACTGTGCTTGCTGCCGCTATGTTACCGCTTGCAATTTCACCTGTATTCTTAAGTCTGATTGGAATAAAGATAAATTCCGCAGCCTTTGCAGGTTCAATAGCAACGTCAACATATAGTTCGTTACGATCTATACGATCTGATGTATTGTTAGTTTCATCGCAAACTACCAAATAGTCAAATATACCACGCTTTGCAACTAAATCATTAAGTGTCTGTTCTACTTGTTGTTTTAGTTCATCTCTGGTAATTTTATCGTTTGGTTCAAAAACAAATCCTGTTGCAATAGTTTGTAGTTGACGTCTTAGATAACCAACTAGTCTTGCAACATTGATACGATCTAATGCACTAGTAGTTGTGGCGCGAGTCTTGTTACCGTAGTTAAGAATGCCACTTCCGTTAAAGAATGCAATTGGATTTACTCTGTTTGAATAAAGTGTATCTCTTAAACTTTCACGCACATTGTCTACTACAAAAGCGCCAGTAGTGCTGTTAACATAACCGATGCTTGTAACGTTATCTACTAGTCCACGACGTGTTCCTGCTGGTGCAAACCAAGGGAAACTAATATCATCACTTCTTGCAATTGTACGCAATACAGCATGACTTGGTGGAACAACCACTGTGTTTCCACTTAGGTCATTTGTTGTACCACTTGGGTAAAACACACCCAAGTATGCATCACTAGTTACTAATCCATCTTCGCCATTATCAGTTGCTGATGCTGTGTTTGTAGCCCAGTTTTCAATAGCAGTACTGCTACCTGAAAGTCTAATTGGACTATCACCAACAACAAATGCTGTGTTACGTCTATCGTTATTTAGACTTACCATGTTACTAATTAGTTCTGGATATCCAGGAGCTGCAATTACATTGAAGGTCCTTGCATCTTCACGCAATTCTGTACTAGAATCCAATGCGCTCTTCATTGCATTAGTAACAATTCTACGCACTGATTTGCGTCCAAAGGTATCGCCACTTGCAGTTACCCATGCATCCGTTTCTGTTGGAAGTGTTGGATAAAGTGTTGTGTCACTAAAGTTAGTGCGTGAGAAGTAATCACTTCTAAATTCTACCACATTATATGTGCTACGACGTGTATTGAATAGCAACATACCACGTGGATAAATTGTTGGATCTGGGCGATCAATATCCAAGTAATCACTTGTTAGTAGTGTTATGGTTGTTGGGATAGTACCAGTGACTACATCTGTTGTGCCGTCTCCCATAAAACGTGCATCACCAAAGATAATACCGTTTTCTGTTGTATTGTCTGTCTTGTCAATTGCTACCCAACGTGCTTCTCCGTCTACAGTTTGACGTCTGTATAGTGCAGGATAGTTTTCCAGGTCACTTGTGTCAATCCACAAATCACCATTTACTAGTGCAGTGTCATCGCTTTGTAGAGTTGGTTCACTAGTACTAAAAATTACACCACCTGGACTTGTATCGCCAAGAGCATAACCACGTGTATCAGTGATGTTTTGATATCCTCTCCAAGTTGTACCATCGTGTACTAGGATGTCTGCTTCAAATCCACTACTATACCAATAAGTTTCATCGCTTGGATTTGAACTAGGAGCACTTGTACTTGCAGTATATGTGTCTGCAATCCAGTTACTTAGGATAATATCGCTATTGTTACCAGCACGGACTTGTTTTGTTGTAATGCTTGTAGTAATACCAGCATCTACAAGTGGTGTGCCACTTGTATCTTTCATTACAATTACACCGCCTAGACTGTGTTGAATAACCAAGTAACCTGCACTGTTAACACTTGCACTTACGTTAGCAACGTTAGCACCGTTAATGTCACTTGCCATGTCTGCTAGACTTGTTCCACTAAGTGTTACTGTGACTGCACTTGTTAGTGTTGTACTGTTAGCCGCACTTGCTTGGATAGTAAATGATTCACTTGAAGTAAGTGGGTTTGCATCATTTACTGTACCTGTAACTTGCAATGCACCTGTACTGTAACGCTTAAACAACTTATAAGTAACTGTGTCATTTTCACTTACATCATACTGTACATAAAAACTACCTGTTGGAATGTCTTTACCGCCTGTTGTATCCAAGTTCTTTAGTGCAGTTTGATCGTTTTCATATGCTGGTGCACTACCTGAAGTAAATGCTGCATTGCTTGTACTGTATGTACTTACATCTGCTAAGAAACCATTGTTACTTGCTGTTGTTTTAACCCATACACTGCCTGTTGGGCGACCTACATTTACTGTACCAGTTACTGTGTCTGTTGACTTCCATGCTGGAACAGTGTAGTGAGGATCTTGTGCAATAACCGGAGCCGTATATGTGCCTGCAGTCAAACCTGCATCTGTAAGGATAGTTCCTGAAGCATTTGCCAGTACAATCTTACCGTCAGCAACACTGTCTACACCAACTGCTGTACTGTCTGCATAGATTTCAATCTTATTACTGTGTACATCTGCTGTAACACCTGTTATACTTGCATTGTTAATACTAGTCTTAAGATCAGTTACGGTACTACCAACCATTGTTACAGTTGTGCCGTTAATAGTAATACTGTTACCATTAGTAAATCTTGGACTTGCAACTGTGCCTGCAATTGTAGCATGTGAAATCTGCCAACTTGCACTACCTACTAATACCCATGCATTACTACGGTTTTTGTAGTAAACTGGATTACTAGTGTTTGTAGCAACCAATGCATAATCACCAATAGCACCGATTGAAGTCTTTGGAACACCGCCTACTAAATCTGTTGTACTTGTGATTACAGTTGGTATTTTGTTTGTAAATACGCCAGTTGACTTATTCCATTCAAAAATACCCCAACGTGTATCGCTACTTACATCCCACCAAACAGTACCATTTGTAGGATTACCTGTAGGACGACTTGAACTTGCAACAAGTTCTGCAAGGTCAATATCTGCTCTTGTAACATATGCTCTGTTGCTTACACCTAGTAAACTATATGCAGCCAATAAGCCATATTCGTTAAGTTCGTAACCATTAATTGGCGAGCCTGTTGCAGTATTATAAAATGTAGGATTGCCAAATGTTGCTGTAAGTTCTCTTTGGCTTCCGATTAAGAAAGTCTTACCTGCGTTTGCTGCCGTAGTTCCTGATGCTGTACCTGATCCTGTACCGCTTGTTTTGTCTTGGGCTGTTGCAACTACAATAGCAGCAACTGTGCCTAATGCTGATGGTGAGTAGTTACTTTCATCAATTACTGTAACTTCTACGCCTGGTGATATTAGTGCCATGTTTGTGTTCCTTATCTCTCACAAGATTTTTTATATATAATATTTATCCTAACCACCCTAAAAAACACCTGTTTTACCAAATCCCTTTAAAGGTCCGCGTTAAATACATGTATGAGACCGGTTTGTGAGATATGCGGACAACGTCCAAAAGCAGTAAACTATCGAAAAGACGATAAGATTTACTATAGGCGTAGATGTGAACAGTGCTTAAAGTTACACAAGCCTGTAAAGCCATTATGGGTTGATAGTGGATATAGGGTAAAACGTGTTTGTGAGGCTTGTGGATTTAAGCCTGTAATCAGAAGTCAGGTTACTATATTTTATGTTGACGGCAATTTAAACAATATTGATTCTAGCAATCTTAAGACTGTGTGTTTAAATTGTAATGCAGAATTAGTTAGTACGGGATGGCGCCGAGGTGACTTAACACCTGACGATTAAGATCGGCTAGTGTACCATCATTAGTAATTACTTCATCTTTTTTAGATTTGATCCAGCGCCATTCGCTAGGATGTACTGTTGTTGGTTCTACACCTGTTGTTTCATATTCAATTAGCCATTCAGGATCACCGTTGCGTTTTACTTCCCAAACTTCGCCGCCAATACTGCGAATCATTTCTATTTCATTTTCAAAACGCACATCAGGCACAACATAGTTGCCCGGATTATCCAGTATAGTTTTTTTAAGTAGGCTTACCCAGACTCCATCATAAAACCCATCACGCATGCAATCAGTACCAAATAACTGAAGCACCAAACGAGGAGTGACTTCCATTTGCGTTTCATTACACCAAAAGTCGTCTGGCTGTTCTCGCCATTGTCTTGACTCATCTGTATCTCCTTCTAGCATTGCTCTATCCCAACCAAAGATTGTGCTTACACCGTCTTTGAGTTTGTCAGCAAAACTTACTTTTTTAAAGCCTTGATCAACCAATATGTCAGCGACAGTTCCTTTACCAGAACCGATCAGTCCGCAAATTCCTATAATCATGTAAGCCTCTTATTAGCCAATAATAAATGAAAGTGGGTCAGAACCATCTACATAATTGCGTAGTTCTTCATCGAGTTTGTCTATTTCAACTTGCGCTTCTGCTTTAAGTGCATCACCATTAAGGCTTGTGCCGCCTTGTGGTCCAGCAATAGTTGTAAACTTGCCTCTTGCTTCACCTAGCGTGTATTTTGCAAGTGCTAGTGCATAGTCTTGGATCCATGGTCCAGCGTGTCTGTCCTGTAGTAGTCTACTTTCTGGACGCAGGTTATAAGTCCATAGTACAATCTGTTCTCCGCTTGCACTAAACTTGCGAAGCAGTGTAATTTTTTTAGTAACAGGATTAAACTCAAAGTTGATAAAGCCGCCAAACAGTCTTGCACTTAGTTCCTGATACTGATAGTACATTTCATATGTTGCCATACCACCGATGCGTCCACTTTGCAACAAATAAGTATTCTGAAATGCTGCCTCAAATGGTTCAAACTGTGTACCAGTATCACTTGATCCACTGCCAACACTGCGTCTAAATGCTTGACGAACTTCTTCGATCTCGTCCGGTAGTGTATACTCTTGCTGTTCTTTGACAACACTTAGAAATACATATGAACTTTCATACGCATTTTGACTGCGCTGACGAAAACGTTTTACTGCTTTGTCAATACTATTGTCATAGTGTTCCGGATCAAGTTCAACATCCACCATGCCATCGCCCAAACGATAGCGAATGTAATCTACTGTGTCTGCTCTTAGTGATGCTAATGTTGCCATAGTGTATCCTTATCTATACACTATTTATTACTTTACTGCTTTAAGGATCACAGTGTCAGTGTTGAAGCGTCCGTTCATCTTAGTTTCAACTGCGTTGATGTTATCCAGAAACTTACGCAATTGTACTTTGCCGCTTTTGTTAAACTCACGCAACTGTTCCTCGGGTTTACGAAGCGTTTTAGCAATGCTTTTCTTTTCATCAAAGAACTGTAGTGTAGTGCCTTTGACTTGCAGTGTCGCATGCTCTTCTGCAATATACTTGCCAATCTTTCTTGTTTTAATATTAAACACCCAAACTTCTGTAGCATCGATAATATCTGCAGGATTAATGCTGGCTACTTTATACTTTTCGTCGGTTTTACAATACTTCATTTTAGCAACCAACTTGTCAGCACTCTTAGGCTTTGGTGTGCGTGTTTTACGAGTTGCTTTGCTTTCCTGTGTAATCAAATCACAAGCACCAACAATACTGTTGAAAAGTTCTACACCTTTTTTAATGTCTGCTTTGCTTAGATGTGCATATCCTTCACGCAAATCTTCATCCTGCTCACGAGCCGGTTGTTGTAGCATTGTATATTCTGCAAGTGGTCCTTCGTAAAAGGCTCTAATATGTCTTGCGTGTGCTTGATTTACTTGCTTGCTACGAAAGAACTTTACAGCATCAAACTTCTTAAACTTAGCGGGATCATTGATAAAGTCGTCAACTACTTCTTCAATCTCTGCAATAATGTTTCCGCTTGCTTCCTTGATACGTTCTTGGATGCTTGGCACATATACATTCTTAGGCTTTGCACTTTCTTCTGCTTTCACTTCAGCAATAATAGTCTTGCCTTTCTCTGCCAAACGATCTACAAAGAATCCCTGCATCCAGTTTACACTGTCTTCAGGAATCAAGTCTGCTTTATCGTTGTTCATGTAAAAGCAAAATGCCGCTACATGACTGTATGCAATCGCACCATCACTGTTCTTAAAGATAGCCTGTGCAGTTGCTTTGTCATACTTCTTTTTTACATACTGTTTGATAATAGGCATGTATTCTTTTTTATCTACATCAAAATGAAAAAAGTCTTTTGCACGACGATAATCATCCATTGGAGCGGCGTTTGCACCAGTTGTTTTACGTCTAGCACGAGGTGCTTTTTTACGAGCAAGTTTTTTACCTTTAAGAGCAGTCAATGCCATCGTTCATAAACTCCATTTCCATCTGTTGTTCAAACGTAGTTATCTCCAACTGTTTAAGTTCGATAACTTTGTCTAACAGTTCAATAGTTTTTTCACGTTCAACACCGGTAGCAACTGCATTTCTTACTGCAGTTAGTGTTTGAATATCTTTAAATAGTTCTACCATTACACTACCTTTCCGTTAGCATATAGTGAGCTCTGCATCAAACGCACCTGCTTCAAGCGGCTCTCTAAAAACTTAATTACTTTTGGCTTGTTAGGACCAGCAACCTCGTCCATAATCATCCGCGGAAGAACACGCAACTGACGACTTACAACATCCTGTTGTTGCTCTGGTGTCATATCTGCTACAAATCTTTTAAACGCTGCATTACTAATTGGCTTACTCATTCAACTCTCCTAACTTCAACTTACTACTTAATATAGCATAGTTACAGTATGTGTCAACCTTTTTCTTACTGATAAATACTACGCACAAAGGAAAAAGTATGCCAAGAATATCATTATGGAAAGACGGTGCTCACACCAACGACTACAGATTCTTTGATAGAAGAATTAAAGAAATGTTTACAGTTGGCGGCACAGGAATAAATGTTCACAAATATCTTGGCGTAGCAAGTCAAGGCGGAAGTGATCCTAGTCAGCCTAACTATCAAGAGCCAGATCCACTTGGCATACAGGATTTTCTATTTTTAGAAAACAGAGATAGAATTTATGACCAAGATGTATACAATTTGCGTGGTATATACAGTGTAAGTGACACAGACTTTGACCTATCACAGTTTGGTTTGTTCCTTGCAAACGATACGTTATTCATTACATTCCACGAAAATGATATGGTTAACAATCTTGGACGAAAACTAATGAGTGGTGATGTAATTGAATTGCCACACCTTACAGATTTTAGCGCACTAGACGAAAGTGTAGAATTGAGCCTAAAACGCTACTATGTAGTACAAGAAGGATCGCGTCCTAGTGAAGGATTTAGCCCAACTTGGTGGAGTCACTTGTGGCGTGTGAAGTGTACACCACTAGTAGATGCACAAGAATATAACGATATCCTTAACATTATTCAAGAGGATTCCGACGGTAATCAAACAGATAGTACACTAAGAGATCTATTAAGTACATATCAAAAAGAACTAGAAATTACAAATAAAGTTGTTGAAGCTGCAGAAGTAGAGGTTCCTGAAAGTGGTTATGACACAAGTCAATACTACATTGTGCCTACAGATCCTATTACAGGAGCACCGTTAGAACCTAAAGGAATAAACGCAGACGACACAGTTGTAAACGCTGATAATACTGATGCTAGTGCCGATATGAGACGTATTACACCACTAAACAGTGTAAGTTATAGCGGCTATCTAGTAGGTGACGGACTTGCACCAAACGGAGAACCAATTAGTATGGGTACAAGTTTTCCTAGTGGAGCACAAGAAGGAGATTATGTATTGCGTTTAGACTTTTTACCTAATAGACTTTTCCGCTACAGTGGCTCACGTTGGCAAAAAGTAGAAGATGATGTACGTTCTGCTCTTACACCTGGCACTGGAAATACACAGAGAGATGGCTTCATCAATAACACAAGCACGTTTACTGCAGACGATAATACCACAGCAACAAGTAGACAAAGTCTAAGTGACGCACTGAAACCTAGGGAAGACTAATGGCACAGCAATTCTTCTACGACCAACAAATAAGACGTTTTCTATTGCAGTTTATTCGTGCATTTAGTAACTTTCAAGTTGAGTATGGCAAAGACCGTGATGGCAACACCACCCTGCTTACTGTGCCGGTAAAGTATGGAGATGCAACACGGATGGTTAGCAGTATTATTCGTGAGAATAGTGAAAACAAAATACAGCCAGCACCAATGATTAGTTGCTATATTACTGGATTAGAGTACAACCCAGAACGTAGACAGGATCCTAGTTTTGTAGACAAAAAACATATTCGCATGAGAAAGTTTGATCCTAATACAAACAGTTACACTACACAACAAGGAAATGCATTTACAGTTGAACGTTTAATGCCTGTGCCTTATACACTGCAGATGAGTGTAGATATTTGGAGTAGCAATACAAATCAAAAACTACAACTACTAGAACAAATACTTGTATTGTTTAATCCTGCACTAGAAATACAAAGCACAGATAATTATTTGGATTGGACAAGTTTAAGTTATATAGAACTTGCCGCTACACAATGGTCAAGCAGAGCAGTACCTGTAGGAGTTGATGAACAAATAGACATAAGCACACTACAGTTTACAGTTCCAATTTGGTTAACTGCACCTGCAAAAGTTAAGAAACTTGGTGTTATTAATAAAATTGTTGCAAGTATATATGATGATCAAGGTGGCATTGCAGACGGTGTTATTGATGGCCAGATACTGTTAGGCGAACGTATGAAGTTTACGCCTATGAACTTTGGCATTGTTGTGCTTGGTAATACAATACAAATTTTAGATCGTAATGAATCTACAACAAACAAAGTTGATTACAGTCCATTAAATGATCCACCAGAAAAAGTAGGGACAGATGATGTAAGTTGGGCAGCACTTATAAACCAATATGGTGAACTACAAAGCGGTATTAGTCAAATACGATTAGAAACAGGAGGTTCTGCAGAAATAGTAGGCACAATTGCCTTCCATCCTAGTGATCCATATAAACTACTATGGACTGTGCAAAGTGATACAATTCCAACAAATGACATATCTGCAGTGGACAAAATTATTAATCCTTTGCGTAGCGCACCTGATGCAGGATTAGCCACTGCCGCAACAGGACAAAGATATCTAGTGCTTAATGCAATAGGTAATTCAAGTAACACAGATGGGCCTGATGCATGGGGTAGTTTAGTTGCAGGTGCAAATGACATTATCGAGTATAACGGTACAGACTGGCAAGTAGCATTTGACAGTAGTGCAGAAGAGGGTATACACTATATGACAAATAGTAATACTGGACTACAATACAAGTATACAGGCACAGAATGGGTAAAATCCTATGAAGGCGAATATCGAGCAGGCGACTGGAGTATCGTCATTTAATAGCAGTGTAGGCGCACTGTTCTTAAGCAAAACAACTGGACGTTATTTATTTGTACTGCGCAACGGTGCGCGGTATGACAGTACATGGGCATTTGTTGGCGGTAAAGTTGAACGAGACGAAACAGAATACACTGCACTACAACGTGAAATAGTAGAAGAAATAGGCTTTATGCCACTAGTGCTTAAAACTATCCCAGTTGAAAAGTTTACCAATAGTAAAAATAACTTTTGTTATAGCACATATGTTTGTGTAGTAGAAGAAGAATTTGTACCAAAACTTAACAAAGAACACAAAGGTTATGCTTGGAGTAAACTAGACAGTTGGCCTAAACCATTACATCCCGGTGTGTTTACTACATTTAAAATTGATGAGATAATAGATAAAATACAAACTATAGAAGATCTAATGTGCAATAGCACCTAACTGTGCTAGATTATAATACTGTAGTACTGTAATTTCTTCTACATTAGGACACCAGTTATATTCTTCCGGCATTAGTCCAGGATCTTTACACACATAATAAAATTTTACATCTGGATAAGTTAAAAATATTTTACAACTGTCATTAACTAGTTTGTTATTAGCACCAGACTGATTTACAGTTTTATACACTTCATGTTGTTCATAGTATATATTATCTGTTTCTGTATTGTAGGTTGTCATACCCAACATAAAAACAGTCTTATGACCATCAGCACATGCTAGTCTAAGTGCTAAATTGCCTATGCTTGCTGTAAATAATTTTGGATATAAATGAAAGTGGCCTGGGTGTTGTAGTATATTTTTTACATTGGAGTAAACAATATTATCTTCGCAATAACCACTGTCTACTAATTCTTTACAAATAATTTTGTTAGTGCAAATTAAAAAATCCGGAGCAAAATCTTTGTAGAGTAAATTGCATCCATAAGTTTGTCCAACACTCTGTACGCCACCTTCGCCACCGTGTTGTCCTTTTAGTAAAGGTAAATTAAAATCTTTTCTTGATGTGCTGTTACCTATAACATGCGCAACACTATTATGTTCTTCATTGAAAATAGTTTTTTCAACCCAGGTCATACTGTCTGGATCATTGCGTGTTTTCCAACTTGTATTTGCGCTAACCATCTCTCCCAAATAGTCTCTGGTATAAAACCGAGCGTGGGGCATTAGTTTGTTCCTGTTATTAAGCCTGAGATTCCGACCATGATATTCTACCTGTTACGTTGAATGGATTACTTGTTGACACAGTAGAGGGATCTTCTGATAGTATAGCAACAATTGTTAGTACATCAGGACCATCTGGGAACACGTTGTCGCCTCCGAGAATAGAATTACCAAGCGTAACAATTTCTCCAAGATCTTGGTCAGTAACAACCGCACTTCTGCCACTTGCACCCGTTCCACCCTGTGCTCTAAATTCAAATATATCAATTCCTCCACTAATACTATCTTGGTTTGTATGATATATAAGTTGACTCAAGCTCGGGTTTTGTACTCGTTCCCAGGAAGTATTTGTTATGAGACCATTCAATCGTAAAGTAATTCTACAGTTGTGTGTTGTAAGAATACCAACTGAATTAAGAATCAACTGCATACGATTGATAATTTCTCTCTCACCTAAGAATCCCGGAGTATTTGTATCAACTGAAGGTGCTAGTCTAATACTAATAAGAGGTACATCATAAACTACCGGTGCACCAGTTGTTGATATTGTTGCTGTGTAGTCGCTATCAGTGCCAGAAGTTCCAGTTGGAGCCCTGTCAAGCAACAAAAGATTTCTTATCTCTTCAGTTGCAGATGCACCAGTGCTTCCGTATCTTGTTCTTAAACTAACTTGATACGGTTGACTAGGCAAGCCAAAGAATGTACTTGGATTTTGAGTTTTTGTGCTTGTGAGGTTTGCTCCGGTAATACTAACACCGCCGGGAATAGAGTTATAAACAAAACTAGGAGTCTCAATGAGAAGTGCTCTTCCCAATGTGTACCATCTATTATTATAAAAATAGTAATAATAATTAGTAGTTTCTGCTCTAGCAGAGACTGTCACTTCATTACTACCAGTGAGCTGAACGTTATTACTTGATGCAGTGAATAGATAAGCATTATCAGGATCAAATTTACCATCCATAATAACTGAAGTACCCCAGTGTGCAAGCGCAGGAACATAAGTCGGTGTACCAATGTTTTCAATTTCATATCTAGCAGGCAAGTTACCAGAACGCATGTATGCTTCGGTATTCTGGTTGTTGTGTATAAATTCATGCACATAGACAACCTGTCCTCTTTGATCTTTAAATCCAAACCGTACTTTACCAGCACCATACCAACTATAATCAATATACGCCATTTGAATACGATACGGCCTTAAGAAGAACCCTGTTGGCCCAGTGCCATCACATGGATCTAGGTTCCAGTTGGCCTGTGCAACTCGAGTAACTTCTGTTTTTGTAATGATTACATTTGAATTATCTACGCCTCGATAAGAAGGCATAATATACAGTGAAGTGTCGCTTGCTATGTTTGTTACAACGTGCGTCTGTCCTTTAATAACAAGTTTATCTCCAACTGCAACTTGACTAGTAAATCTAGTATTGGTTCCAGTAATTTGTCCACTTCTAAACGCAACAGATGCAGTTCCACTTAGTTGTGTAATAGAACTTCTTCTACAACAATAGAGAGTTGATCCATCATATTCAAAGAACAATCCGTTCTGATCATCAAATAAACCACAACGTAAAGCACTGTTTGTCCAACTTGATACATAGAATTCTGGTAATCCACCAGCACCTGTAACTGCATCCGTTGTAGGGTCTCCTCCGCTCAAAGTTACTTTAAAATTGTAATCATCTACAATACTGTCAATAGCATGAGTTCCATTCCAATAATTTGAAGGGCTTGTTGTCGTAGCATTTGAAACTACTACACTAAGCGAGTCAGCAAGTCTATGAGGATGACGAGTAGTTATTGTGGCAAGATCTGTACCAGAATCATAAACCATTTTTTCAATTTGTGTTGTTGGACTAAAATTTATAGCAAATGAAACTTGAATACTCTTACCAGATTGATATCTAAAATATCTTCTAGTTTGACGTATCATAGTGCTATCGGGGTTCTTTGAAGGTACTAGATCAACACCGCCATCATATGGTCTGTGTATTGCAAATCCATCTGCACGAATTAGCAATGATGTTCCAATTGCGTAGTTTTGTGTGTCAAGCGAGAAATCTGCATTAGCAGTCAACTCCAAGTTACCAGGTCCAGTAACTGTTTTAATAGTTCGTGTATAGGCTGCTCCTAAATCATTGTATATTTGAAATGAAACACTAGACCCAACATCACTAATATCAATAGTATTTGTACCAGCAGTAGCATCTGCAGCAGTTGGATGAATAGTAAATGTTGTGGTTGTTACTACTGCAACATAGTAGATATATCCATTTGTAGTTCCTGCTGGTGCAGTTCCAGCATTCATTATTAGCATATCTTCAGTTGTAAGATTATGTGTTGCTGTAGTAAAAACATCTGTAGTGATATTAATACTGGACACATCAAGATCTGTAATGTCTGCTGCTTGATATAAAGTTATACTATCACCAGTGTTAAAGAATGAAGTAAAGTTAGTATCAGTACCTGTTACTACAGCACTACCAGAGTCAACACTTACTGTGCCTTCACCAATTATTTGACCGGCTACAGAATCTGCAGTTAAAGTATGGGCTCCACTTCCTTTTCCGGTTAAACTAATATATGTGCCCGCTGCTGCATTGGCTTCACTTGTTGCTAATCTGACCCAGTTTCTACTTTGTCTAATAATATAATATACAGTACTATCTGTCAAACCTGTTACTACAGTGGTTTCTGCGGCGTATGTAACAGGTTGTTTATCTACAAAATAGTGATCCGGCAAGTAAATTGCATCTTGTTCTATCCAAACTGCGTTATCCGAGTTAAAACCAACTACTCTATCATTAATTTGAGATGAGGCAGACATTGTAAACTGTGTATTATCACTACCATCAAGTGCAGCAATAGTATAAACACCATCAGAAGATCCAACTGTACTAGCAGTCAAAGTTTGAGTACCTGTTCCTGCTCTTTTAAGATCAACCATTGTTGCTTTTCGAATTGTTGCTGTTCCAGATACTTGACTTCTACCGAAACGTATAAGAGAATCGGCATTGCCGTGTATGGCACTTTGCTTATCCATATAAAGTGACATTGCATTTGCATTTACTGCTTGTAAATAATAGAATCCACCATTTTGCAAACCTAACAGAGGTGTATCACTTAAATATTGAATTAAATCACCACTGTTTAAACCATGAGCATTAGTTGTCCCTGTGCCGGCGTATATATAAATATCGCTTGTAATTTGAGTGCCATTTTGTGTTATTTCTAAAGCATCACCATCAAAACCATTAATAGTATCTGCAAGCATAAATTTATTATCGGAAGAATTAGCAACATAATATGTGTTACCATCAGTCAAGCCTTTAATAGTTGTACCACCATCATTGTCATATACAACAAGATCACCATTACTTAACCCATGACTAGTTGAACTAATAAAGTTAGCATTTGTATTAAAACTTGATCTAGGCTGCAAAAAACTATAATTAGTTGACGCTGTGCCACCTTGAGTTGTCATATTAATAGGCGTTCCAGTAGCATCAGTATACAGTATAAATCCAAATCTATCACCATTTATATTAGTAATATGATATTGATTTCCGCTGGTCATTCCGGTTGGTACGGAATTAGATACATAGTACACTAAATCACCTGCTGTAAAGTTATGATTGGGTATTCTTAAAGTATTTTTAACAGGATTAAGGGTGACTCTCATTACAGCGCCGTTGATAGTGCTGCTATTTAAATTATAATTCGATCCACCAACTGTAGATGAAAATACAACAGTTTGTCCACTGTTTGTAACTTTTTTAGCATAAACAATATAACTTTCATAGGTAGTATTAACTAAGTAATTACTGTTTTGCAAATAATTCAGTCCGCCCATTGTGGTGTAAGAAGCAATGTAAGCCTGAGAACCACCAGATGATGCATTGCCTAAAGCCTCTGTAAAAGTTAATTCATCTGAATTGATGTCAATGCTGTCTCCAATATATGCTCGAACTAATGCGGCTCTCGATGTACTGCCATGAGTACCTATGCTTGTAACATTAACTTTTGAAGTACTCAAATCTGCATTTAAGTGAAATTCGATTGTATTAGCATCAACAACTTTAATATAGTACCATCTTGAGTCTGTTAATCCAGTAGCCGTACCGTTGTTATATCCATCAAAATACACATATGGTTTACCGTTTGTTAATCCATGTTCTGAGGCAAACGTGAATTGTCCACTTGAAACTGTTACTTCATCTGTTATTGGTTTAAAATAAAAGGCTTCATCAAAATTAAACGAATATGCATCATATGGCCAATGGTTAAATCCACTTGTTTCACCAGTGTCTACATCGTGCAGCGTTGCCGCAACTTCAGTAACTTTATAATGATGGCTCGAGTTTGCAACCACACCCCACGTTGTAAATTCTACAACATCCGTGCTTGCAGATGTTATTCCAGCGTTGACGAATCTAAAACGATTTGGATAGGATGTGCCCGATGCTTCAAGTTTATATATAACGTTATTAGCAAGACCAGTTGGATAAGTTGAACTATGGAAAAATTCTACTAAATCATCTGCTGCCCAGCCGCCGTCTGGCAGATAGATACTAAATCTATCTGTGCCTGCATCAGCAGCCCATGGTAACATTGGAACTAAACAACCGCTGACAGTAGTGCTAGTTAGGTTTCTTACAGCACCGCCGTCTGTATTCGAAAAGGTAGATGACGTAGTTCCACTAGACAGTGCATATACAACATGGCCATTTCCATTGTCATCATAATTAGCAGTTAAATTAGCAGTAGTATATGCTACACTTGCTTGAAGACTAGAAACTGTAGTATAACCCACAGCATATGGCGTATCTGTATAGGGTACATTTTGTTCAAAAGTAATTGTATTAGTTCCTGTATCTACAGAACTTGGCTTAATGGCTTCAGCAAAACAACCTCTTGCATAACCACCATTCGCTCCAGCACTAGTCAAATTTACTACAGGTGTTCCTGCAGAATGATTAGCCTGAGATGTAAAAAATTTAATAGTTGTGGAATCAACAACTTCTATATAGTACCAACGTTCGCTAAGACCTCCGGGTATAGTATTACCGGTTCCAGTATATGCCATTACGCAATCGCCATCAGTGAATCCGTGGCCACCGTCTGTAAATGTCATAGTATCAGCACCAGCATCCACAGTAATAGTTGCATCGGGATCAGTTCCGCCCACATAATACTTGGCTTTTTTAGGTGTCCACTTATATGGTTGCAATTGAGTCATTGCCCAGCCACTTGTGTCTGCACTATCAGTCAATTCAGAAGTTGTATGAGTTTCTACTTTATAGCCACCATCTTGTACATTTATTGTAGATGAATCAAAACTGAGAGTTTTACTACCAACACTGTTACTTAAAAAGAAACTTGTACCAACCGCAAAGCCAGTTGGTGACTCAGTTTTTACTGTTAAAGTTGATGGATTCGCTGCATCAGTAGTAATACTATCAATATTACTCAATTGAAACTCTGTGCCTTGATACACACTGCCAACAAATATTTGTGAGTAAGTATCTAGAATATCTCCGGTTGCTGATTGATTTGATTTAGCCTTATATTGAAATTCAGTAGTGCTTACAATTTTAGTTACAACAAACGCACCATTTGCACTAATGCTATCTGTACCTTGAACAATAATTGGATTTCCTGAAGCCAGTCCGTGAATTTGAGATGTTACTACATCAATAATATCACTACCATTAGTCCTAGTAATTGACGTAAGTTCTAATGCTTGATCACCATTACGACTAAAAAATGTAGGAATATTTTTTACAAGTTCAAGAGTTTCCCACTTTGTAGACTGAAGACCATATTCAAAGTCAGTGTCAATAAGGTTTTGTGGATTTGTAACCCGCATTTTTGAAACTGCATCAAGATATGGTTCAGCAGGTTTAAATTCTTGTCCTTCCATTTCAACAAAAATCTGAAGTTCATCAGTATCAGACATGGAAGTAGTGTCATAATCTAAGACAACAGTTGTTGTTTCAGCAGCAGTGTCAATTGAATAACTGGAAAAGTTAAAGTCTGAATTACTAAAAATGTACATGATAATATTATCAGTAACATTAGTAATCATCAAAAATCTATCTAGGCCATATATACCATCAATAGTAATTGATTGAGCTGATGCATCAAAGGTATAATACTGTAGCAATTTTTTTGCCATATCTACTTAACCTCCAAGTGCAATAGCATATGCTACCATGTTTGGTGCATTAACTTTTAAAGTTTCATTTCCACCACTATTTTCAACTACCACTGTAATTTCTGTTCCTTGTACAAGTTTTGTTGATAATTTACCACCAGTTGTATCGTTATCGCTAACCTTAATTACATTTGTATCATCTAGTTGATTAAGTTCGGCTACAGTAGCAGTCACGCCGTCCACTGCTTCTAGTTTTACTTTGGTTACTGCCATTTAGTTGATTCCTACTGCTATTTCTATTTCTCCGGCGTCTAAGCCAGTTTTATCTTCTATTGCTTTTCCTACAATACTACCTGCTGGTGGTGAACCTTCTTCGCGCCATGCACATGCATGTCCAGGAGTATCACTAGCAACCATTAAATCACCTTTGCTAATTTCGCCAACAACTTTAGCAGGTACTCGACCTAACAGTGCCATAGGTGGATGATATTCGTTTGTAAGTTCAGGTTTACGATGTGGACTATTCATAACACAGTATGGATCTGTACTTACAATACCTGCAATACGTTTGCTTAAAGGAGTTGTTGAGACAGTAACTTCTTTAAGTCCTCCAAAAACTAAAAGTGTACCTGGCTCATAAACATCGTCTGCCCAATAGCGTTCTGCAACGTCAGCATATTGTGCTTGTTTAGCGTTTGTTTCAAAACCGCCTGCTGTAGAACCATCATGAACACGGATACTATCATTATCTGTATCAATACTTAATTCACCTGCTGCGCCTGTGAAACTATTGTTCTGTGAGGTTGTGCCTCTTCTAAACTGTACGGTTGTTGGCATTGTATACTCCTACTATTCTATATTTATGCACCCACATATGCTTCACCAGATCCGTAATCAATGGATTCTGTCGTACCAACTGGATCCATAAAAGTGAACACACTACCCAAGTTAACACCAAAAGCATCAGTACCACTTGCTTCAAATGGTGTCTCTTGGGATGTCTGTGCAACATTATAACTCATATCAAAATCACCATCTGTACCTGGGACTGTGGTGAATGTACTGTTCGGATAACTTGATCCGGTACCTCCACCGCCACCGCCATCGGCCCAGGCAAGTGTGCCCGCTCCGTTAGTTGAAAGCACTTGATCCGCATTACCATCAGTTGCTGGCAGTGTCCAGGTTAGATTACTTGCAATAGTTGCAGGTGCTTTGAACGCAACATAATTACTACTATCGCTGTCATAAAATTCTAACTCTGCTTGTGCATTGAGTCTTATATCTGTGGTAACTTGTGCGCTTGTTAGTGTCTTGTTTGTTAGTGTTTGTGTTGAAGTCAACAGTGTTATTGCACTAGAATTGCTAAGATCAGTACTAGCAATAGTAATATCGCCACTGCCATCAAATGATTGTCCTGCAATATTTCTTGCAGTTGCTAGAGTAGTTGCAGTATCTGCGTTACCAGTTACAGCACCTGTGAGAGGTCCAGCGAAAGCAGTAGCAGTTACAGTGCCTGTAACATCTAAAGCAGTAGAAGGCGTAGCATTTGCAATACCTACACGATCATTACCAGCATCAACAAACAACATATTAGCATTACCGTTTGATTCAACTCTAAAGTCTACGTCTGCACTATTTTCATTGAATACTGCACCACCATTTGCTGTAAACGCACCAGTTGCTGTTAGGGTGCCACCACTAGAAAGTGTTCCTGTTACTGCAATATTGGTATCTAATTTTGCAGAACTAACTGTGCCATCTCCTGGAACCCCAATACTTAAAGTACCATAAACTATACCAAAGAAAGTTGCTCCTGAACTAGGAGGTGTAGTAAAAGTAATTGTGCTACCACTTATTGTGTATGTTGTTGTAGGTTCCTGAATAATACCATTTATACTGATTAATACCGCAGTGGTTGATCCCGGAGTCACGTTACTACCACTAACTTGAAGCGTGAAGTCTGTTTCAGAACCATCAAATCCACTGGAAATATCGTCTAGGCTTCGATGATTGATTCCGTCACTAGATCCACCACTTGATTCTGCCCAGGTTAGTGTACCCGCACCATCTGTTGTTAACACATAACCATCTGTGCCAAATCCAGTAGGAAAAGCACTGCCATTAATTGTTACTGTGCCAGTACCGCTAGGAATAAGATTAATGTTATCATTACTTCTATTAGATTGAATGTTATTATCAACTAGTGTAAGTCCGTCGGTAGTATATGTGTCAGCATCTACTGTGCTTGTAACAGTTAAATTACCAGTAATCGTACCATTTCCAGTACCACTAAATGCATTAATAGTAGGATTTGTAAGTGTTTTGTTTGTTAGAGTTTGTGTGCCTGCTTCTGTAACTAATGTACCTGTAACACCATCCAGCAAGTTAAGTTCTGTGGCTGTAGCAGTAACAAGAGTGTTAGCAAGTCTTAGTCCTGTGCTTGAGCCATCATGTGTTTCGACGTCAAAGTCAGTACCGTTCATAATCTTGAACTCTGTACTGGTCATGCGTACATTAATGTTTTGTGAACCTGCTTTTTGGTGTGCTATTTCAATAATGCCATCTTCACTGCCATCACTTGCATCGCCAATCTTACCAGTAATTTTGGCAAACACTGTTTTACTGTTTGCATCATTGTCTGCGCTAAACTTTATCTGACCAATGTAGTTTGCATCTGCGCCTGTGATATCTCTAAACAGTTCAAACTCAGGAGCCGCCGCACTGCCTGCTGTTGTGCTTGTAATGGTGTTGTTTTGATTGTTGCGTACAAGATTTGATGTATCACTTAGATCTGTACTTGCTATTGTGATATCACCGGTACCGTCAAAACTATTTCCTGCAATGTTTCTTGCTGTGGCAAGTGCAGTTGCAGTATCTGCATTGCCAGTCACGTCTCCTGTTAAGTTGCCGGTAA
>Ga0255777_10000344_pt1 | contig 43820 bp, 46 predicted proteins | sample 101ome_15_FD_179975 | JGI IMG/M metagenome (GOLD analysis project Ga0255777, IMG submission 179975) | Coastal salt marsh microbial communities from the Groves Creek Marsh, Skidaway Island, Georgia - 101402AT metaG (version 2) | ecosystem: Environmental > Aquatic > Marine > Intertidal zone >... | reverse complement strand
AAGTTGGGAGGGGAAGCTTGATTGGTTCTGTATACTCAGCTGCAGTTATTTTCAATGATGATGAACTTACTAGTAATTTAACAGATTCAAAGAAAATCACTGTTAAAAATAGACTATTCCTAGCTAATATCATCATAGATAAAGCCGCTGCAGTGTCCATAGGGATTGCTACTAGAGATGAAATTGATAGTCTTAATATTCATCATGCAACACTTCTTAGTATGAAAAGAGCTATTGATAATCTCCCAATTAAAGCTGATTTGTTATTAATAGACGGTAAATATGCCCCTGAGACCAATATTGAAACACGAACAATAATAAAAGGTGATAACTTGATTCAGCAAATCTCTGCTGCATCGATTATTGCAAAAGTAGCCAGAGATAATGAAATGTTATTCTTAAGTAATAAATTTAGGGAATATAAATTCTCGCATAATAAAGGATATGGAACTAAACATCATTTATCTACTTTAGTTCGTTTTGGGAAAACCATTTATCATAGAGAATCTTTCCTAAAATGAATCTAGATAACTTCACACATTTACATTTACATACATGTTATTCACTGGGATCTGGAACTATAAAAATAGATGACCTCATTAAAACTGCTTTAAAAAACAATATTAAGTCTTTATCGATAACTGATCATCTAAATATATTTGGTGCTGTTAAATTCTATAACAAATGTATCGCTTCTAATGTGAAGCCGATTATAGGTTGTGAAATACCAATTTTTAGTAATGATAAACAAAAACTAGGTAATATTGTTTTACTTTGTCAAAATATTAACGGTTATCATAATCTTAATAAAATTCTTTCATTCATACATACATCTAGATCCTCATATTTAGGTGCAGATTTAGATATTTTAAAAAAATATAATTCTGATTTAATTTGCTTATCAGGTGGAAGGAATGGTCTTTGTGGAGTTAATATCTTAAATAATCCATTAAATATAATTGAAGAAACATTAAAATATATATCAAAAACATATCAGAATAAGTTTTATATTGAAATAGATAGAACATATCGATCAAATGAAAACAATTATATCAATGAATCTTTATATTTTGCTTCTAAACTTCAATTACCTGTGGTTGCTTCTAATGATGTTTTATTTATTTCAGAAACTGACTTTGAAGCTAATGAAGTTAAAGTTGCTATTAATACAAAGACAAAGCTTGATGATCGAGTAAATCAAACCGATTATTCGTCTAATCAGTATTTTAAAACACCTAAAGAAATGAAATCATTATTTTCTGATATCCCTTCAGCAATTACCAATGTATCTGAAATTGTAAAGATGTGTAACTTTAAGATGCCTGAATTCAAATATCACTTACCTAAATTTTCTAACCCAACAAATAAAGATGATATTACCTATTTTAAAGATTTGTGTGAGGAGGGTTTAAGGCACTATATAGCTCATTCACCGATTGATAAAGAAAAATATCAAACTAGATTAGAGAGAGAAATAAACGTAATACAAAAAATGGGATTTGCCAGTTATTTTTTAATAGTTCAGGAATTTATTCAATGGGCAAAAAATAATGATGTGCCAGTAGGACCTGGTCGCGGCTCTGGAGCAGGGTCATTAGTTGCGTTTGTTCTTGGAATAACTGCAATTGATCCTATAAAGTACAATCTACTCTTTGAGAGATTTTTAAATCCTGAAAGAATATCTATGCCTGATTTTGACATTGATTTCTGTATGAATAAGCGTCAAAAAGTAATTGATCATATTATTTCTACCTATGGACAAGAAAAAGTTTCTCAAATAATAACCTACAGTACATTATCAGCACGAGCCGTAATACGAGACGTTGGTCGTGTATTAGACTTTTCATATGGTTTTGTTGACTATATCGCTAAGCTTGTCCCTTTTTCATTAGGAATTAAGATTAGCGAAGCATTGAAATCTAGTAAAGAATTAGCAAAAGAATATAAAACTAAAGATGATGTAAAAACTATTATAGATTTTGCACAAAAAATTGAAGGATTACCAAGAGGAGTTGGTACGCATGCTGCAGGAATAGTAATTTCTCCCTCAAATATTACTAATTTTATGCCTATTTATTCTTTGGAAGATAAGAATGAATTAATTACTCAATTTGACAAGGATGATATTGAATCTATCGGCCTTGTTAAATTTGATATATTGGGTTTGACAACACTAACTGTTATGGATGAAGCCGTTAAACTAATTCAGGTTAATGATCCTAATTTTAATTTGAATGACATACCCCTAGATGACAATACTGTTTTCAAACTTCTACAAGATAAAATGACAACAGGCATATTTCAACTAGAGTCTCTTGGCATGAAAAAATATATGGCACAGCTCAAGCCAGATAAATTTGAAGATATTGTGGCACTTGTTGCACTGTATAGACCTGGACCACTTGGAACAAATATGGTCGATGATTTTATTTCAAATAAACATGGTGCAGAAATTAAATATGAGCATCCGCTTCTTGAAAATATATTATCGGAAACAAATGGGCTGATTCTCTATCAAGAGCAAGTGATGGAAATCGCAAGATCTCTTGGGAATTACTCGTTAGGTGACGCTGACCTTCTAAGAAGAGCAATGGGTAAGAAAAAACAAAAAGAAATGGAGGATCATCGCTCAAGATTTATATTAGGATGTAAAGAAAATAATATTAATACTGATATAGCTAAGTCTATTTTTGATAAGATGGAAAAATTTGCTGGGTATGGATTTAATAAATCACATTCCGTTGCTTATGCTATGCTATCATATCAGACTGCGTACCTAAAAAGCTATTATCCTACTGAATTCTATTCTGCGGCATTATCATCGGACATGGATAATACAAATAAAATAATAAATCTTCTTACGGCATGTAAACAGTCAAATATTAATATAAAATTACCTGATATAAATAATTCAAATTACAAATTCATTCCATTAAAAGATAAAGTAATTAACTATGGACTTGGAGCTATAAAGGGTGTTGGTGAAAATGCTGCTAACCATATATGGGACATTAAAAAATCTGGAGGTAATTATAAAAGTATCGATGATTTCTGTTCAAGAGTAAACTTATCTTATGTAAATTCAGGAACTATTGAATCATTAATATCTTCTGGCTGTTTTGATTCAATAAGTAATCATACTAGATCTGAAAATCTATCAAATATACACAAGCTAATATCTCAAGGTCATAAGAAACAACTAGATTTGGCAGCGGGTCAAAATGAATTATTTGATACTGCCTTATCAAATGACAATGTTATTACTGAAAGTAAGCAGGAAGCGACAAGAATAATACCATCTAACATAGAATTAATTAAAGAAAGAAAAGTGTTAGGTTATTATTTGTCTAGCCATCCAATAAAAATTTATGAAAAAGAAATATCAGATATGAATCTCAAAAACATATCTAATATTAATTCATTGATTATAAACTCATCTAATTCAAAATTTAATTCTACAATAGCTGGGATAATTATTGATTCACGTTCTCAAAAAGTATCTAAAAATAAATTTATTACTATCTATAAAGTAGACGATAGTACACATCAAATCAATATTTCATTTTTTGAAGAAAAATACTTACAATACAAAAATATATTAAAAGAAGATGAATTACTTTTTTTTAGTGGAGAGGTATTTATTGATGATTATGATTCTCAATTATCTATGAGAGCAGACCGAGTATATACCCTTTCTGATGCACGAGATAAATATTCAAAATATTTAAGCATTGTCCTTCCATCAGATTTGCTTTCGAAAGAAAAAGTAGTACAAATTAAAAATATATTTCAAAAATATGAGTCTGGAAAAACTCAAATTAAACTATTCTATAAAACTAGAGACTTTATTGCACCTGTAAATCTAAGCAAAGATATTTATGTTTCAATTACAGATAAATTACTTTCTGATATTAAATCATTAACAGGCAATGATAGCGTTACTATTAAATACCATTAGTATTTTTATTTAAATTTCATATAATATATTTATGTCTGAATATAATCTAAACTACCTTGACTTTGAACAGCCGCTTTTAGAAATTGAAAATAAAATTACTGCAATAGAAACTAGCGCAAATGCATCTCAAAAAGATATAAAAAAAATTGAATCTCTAAAAATGGATCTTGATAAAAATATTTCAAAAATATTCTCATCCTTGAGTGATTGGCAAATTTCTCAAATAGCTAGACATCCATTACGTCCCTATACTTTAGATTATGTTAGAGATATGTTTACTGATTTCATAGAAATTCATGGTGACAGGATGTTTGGTGATGATAAGGCTATTATTTGTGGTTTTGCAACGCTTCAAAATGAGTCATTCATGTTAATTGGTCACCAAAAAGGTAGAGATTCAAAAGAAAAGGTATTTCGTAATTTTGGAATGCCTAAGCCAGAGGGATACAGAAAAGCTTTGAGAGCCATGAAATTAGCAGAAAAATTTCAAATCCCTATATTAACATTTATAGATACACCTGGGGCTTATCCAGGTATAGATGCAGAATCAAGGAATCAGAGTATTGCTATTGCCGATAACTTGTATGAGATGTCTAAAATTAATACTCCTATAATATCAGTTGTCATTGGCGAAGGTGGTTCAGGAGGTGCTTTAGCTATTGGAGTCGCAGATCGACTAGCAATGTTACAATACAGCATATATTCTGTTATAAGCCCAGAAGGTTGTGCTTCGATATTGTGGAAAGATGCATCAAAAGCTAATATTGCAGCTGAAGCATTATCTATTACATCAGGTAAACTTCTCGGACATAAATTGATAGATAGAATAATTCCTGAGCCTCATGGAGCAGCGCATAGAAACTATGCTGCTATGTATTCATCATTAAAATCTAATATTTTAGATATGCTTCAAGAAGTTAATAATACTTCTCATTCTGAATTGTTAAAGAATAGAAACGCTAAGTTGATGTCATATGGACAATTTGAATCGTAACTATATAAAAGAAACTATAAAAAAAAGTCTTTTTAGTACATTCAAAAATAAGTTCTTAATTGCTATCAGCGGTGGTATTGACTCAATGCTTTTATTAAAAGTATCATCTCTGCTAAGCAGAGAGTCTAACTTATCTTTTAGGGCTATTCACATAAATCATAATTTGTCAGCTAACTCTAGAGAAATGCAAGATTGTTGTATTAAATCTTGTAATAAATATTCTATAGATCTTGAAGTTAAGAGTATCTATGAAGATAGAAATAATAATATTGAAGATAGACTGAGAGAAAAAAGATATCAGATATTATTAAATAATACTAATGATGATGAATCACTTCTCACGGGTCATCATGAAGATGATCAAATTGAGACATTTATATATAGACTAGTTAGAGGTTCATCTCCAAAAGGCTTATCATCAATTAAAAAAATTTCATATAGAAATGAAAAAATCTTATGCAGACCATTATTGACCATCAACAAAGATGATATACAGACTGCTGCGAAATTATATGATTTGGAATACGTTAATGATTTAACTAATAATAATTTATCGTTTGATCGCAACTACATAAGAAAAAAAATTATTCCAATCATAAAAGATCGCTGGAACCATTTAAATAAAGCGATTTCTCATACCATTTCTCTACAGAATGATTATGAGTTTATTGCCCAAGAATATTGTTCACAGATTTATAGCTCTATTATCATTGACAAAAAGCTTTCTATTGGACAACTTAATAATTTTTCATCACATATTCACAGTATTTTTATCAAATATTGGATATTCAGATCACTTCAGTACAATCTATCTAAAAACGAGACTTTAAAATTAATACAAATTACCAAGAATGACAATAATGATTATCCCAAATGCAATCTCAAAAATAATATATCTATTATTAGATACAATGATCAACTATACATTGTTAATCAAAGTGAAAAGCGTAAACAAACATCATCATTATTATGGGATATTAAAAATGATATAAGATTTGGAGATAATACCATTTTTATTGATACTCTAAAAAATGAGGGTATCTATGATTACCTATGTTTAAAAGCTCCAATTACTCTAAAAAGATTTGTAGGAAATGAGAAAATAATGCTAAACCAATATAATCATCAGAATTTAAAGAAACTTTTTCAGACAAAGTCTATTCCCAAATGGGAAAGAGATAATTTTGTCCTTTTTTATGCGAAAAACGAGCTTTTACTTGCATACAGTGAAAATAATAAATTTATATCCTCACAATTAAGATAAATATATATCTTTTTATCCTAATACACTATAATTTACTTATCTGAATGGCTAGATATATTTTTATTACAGGCGGTGTTGTATCATCCCTTGGAAAAGGTATTGCAGCCGCCTCCCTAGCTTCTTTATTTAAATTACGTGGATATAAAGTGTCTTTACAAAAACTTGATCCATATATCAACCTAGATCCAGGAACTATGAGCCCATTCCAACATGGTGAAGTATATGTTACTGATGATGGAGCTGAAACTGATTTAGATCTAGGCCACTACGAACGTTTCGTAGGTATACGTATGAATCAAAATTCTAATGTTACAGCTGGAAGGGTTTACTCAAATGTGATTAAAAAAGAAAGAGAAGGAAAATATTTAGGCAGCACAGTACAGGTTATTCCACATGTTACAGATGAGATAAAACATCTCATAAAAAAAGGATCTAGTAATGTAGATATATCATTCATAGAAGTTGGTGGTACAGTGGGTGATATTGAATCTTTACCGTTTCTAGAAGCAATAAGACAACTAAACATGGAGATGAATGACAGTCATACACTATTTATCCATCTCACGTTACTACCGAAAGTTGAAGTTACCAATGAAATTAAAACAAAACCAACTCAACATTCTGTAAAAGAATTGAGATCAATTGGTATTCAACCAGATGTTTTGTTATGCAGAGCAAAAGATACTATTGATGAAAATACAAAAAACAAAATATCTTTATTCACTAACGTAAATAAAGATGCTGTTTTCTCAGCGCAAGATGCTAAATCCATTTATGAAATACCTATTTTCTATAAAAATCAAAAAATAGATGAGTACATACTTAAAAAGCTAAAAGTCCCTCATAAAAAATCTGTGATTAGACCCTGGGTAACATTTACTAACAAATTAAATAAATGTAAAAGAAAAGTCAAGATTGGCATGGTTGGCAAGTATGTTGATCTAACAGATTCATATAAATCGTTGAATGAATCATTGCTTCATGCATCAGTTCATAATAATAATGCAATTGAAATTGATTTTATTGATTCCGAAGATATAACAAAAAGAAATATTAAAAAACTAAATAAACTTCATGGCATTGTTGTCCCTGGCGGCTTTGGCAATAGAGGTGTTGAAGGAAAAATTCTAACCGCAAACTACGCTCGCATAAATAATATTCCTTACCTAGGGATTTGCTTAGGCATGCAAATCTCTGTAATAGAGTTCGCAAGAAATATTCTAGGACTTAAAAATGCTAATAGTACAGAGTTTGACTTGAAAACACCTCATCCGGTAGTCTCACTTGTATCTGAATGGGAGGATAATAATAAAGGAACTCTTAAAGGTAATATTGATGAATTAGGTGGCACAATGAGATTGGGAGCGCAAAAATGTACACTCATGAATAATTCTCTTGTTCATTCCTTATACAAAAAAAATATAATAACTGAAAGACATAGGCATAGATATGAAGTTAATAATAAATATGTAAATCAGTTTAATAATACAGATCTTATATTTTCTGGTTACTCAGGGAAGAAGAATCTTATGGAAGTGCTTGAGATAAAAAACCATCCATGGTATCTTGCGTGTCAATTTCATCCAGAATTTACATCTTCACCAATCAAGGGTCATCCACTATTCAATAGCTTTATAAAATCATCATATGAAACAAAATAATAAACTTATATCTAATAAGCATCTAACATTGATTTCGGGACCTTGTGCCATTGAATCTGAAAAAATGGCTTTAGAAACTGCAGAATTTTTAAAAGAACTAACAAATAAACTTGGAATAAATTTTATTTACAAATCGTCTTTTGATAAAGCTAACAGATCATCTGTTAATTCGAAAAGAGGTGTAGGAATCACTAAAGGCCTAAAGATTCTTAATAAAGTGAAAACTGAGCTTGATTTAAATATTCTAACTGATGTTCATGAGTATACGCCATTTGACGAGGTAGCTGATGTTGTAGACGTATTACAAACGCCTGCTTTTTTATGTAGACAAACTGATTTTATATTAAAAGTTGCAGCCACCCAAAAACCAATTAATATAAAAAAAGGTCAATTTGCTTCTCCTCAAGAAATGTTACATGTTTTAGAAAAAGCGTATTCGACTGGTAACAAAGAGATATATTTATGTGAAAGAGGCTATATGTTCGGGTATAATAACCTAGTTTCAGATATGAGATCATTGGTCATAATGCGTGGTATGGGTTGCCCAGTCGTATATGACGCATCTCATTCTGTTCAAAAACCAGGTGCAAAAAAGGGAGCTTCTAGCGGAGACTGCGAATTTATATTACCACTAGCTAAGGCAGCAACAGCAATAGGAATAGATGCTTTATTCATTGAATCCCATCCTAATCCTGCAAATGCCATCAGCGATGGGGATAACTCGATGGATTTAAACAATATGGAAAATCTATTAAAAGAAGTAATTAGTATTGATAATACTGTAAGAAAGGGAGAGTAACAGCTTAATGTCAAAAATTAAAAAAATATTAGGTAGACAGATAATAGATTCAAGGGGTAATCCTACATGTGAGGCAGATATTATTTTTAATGATGGGTCTTTTGGAAGAGGAGCGGTACCTTCCGGCGCATCAACAGGTAAATTAGAGGCTCTAGAGCTTAGAGATAATGACTCGACTAACTACCTGGGTAAGTCGGTTCATAAAGCAGTAGGTAACATAAATATTGAAATATCCAATAAAATTGATTCAAATACGAGTTTTGAACAAGAATCATTCGATAGTTTTTTATTAAAACTTGATGGCACTGCTAACAAAGAAAGGCTTGGTGCTAATACAATATTAGCTTTAAGTATAGCTTTTGCTAATGCACAAGCTAATCAGAGAAATATGCCATTATATCAATCACTAACAACTGATTCATCTTACATGCTTCCAACACCAATGATGAATATTATAAATGGTGGAGCTCATGCAAATAATAAGCTAGATTTTCAAGAATTTATGATATTGCCAGTTGGATTTGATAAGGTGTCTGAATCTATTCGAGCTGGTGCTGAAATATTTCATACTCTAAAAAGTTTATTAAATAAACTAAATATGTCCACATCTGTAGGTGACGAAGGAGGTTTTGCGCCTAATATAAATAGCAATTCAGAAGCAATAGATATAATTATTGAATCAATATCTAAAGCTGGATATAAAGCAGGGGAAAATGTTTATCTTGCTTTAGATGTAGCTAGTAGTGAATTTTATAAAAATAATATTTATACTCTAGAATCAGAAAATCTTAACTTGAGCACAGATGAATTTGTTGATTATTTAGTATCCTTAAGAGAAAACTATCCTATTATTTCAATTGAAGATGGCTTATCAGAAGATGACTGGGAAGGGTGGTCTAAATTGACCGATAAGCTAGGCCATAACACGCAATTAGTGGGTGATGATCTTTTTGTTACAAACCCTAAAATTTTCCAGAAAGGAATAGATAAAAATATAGCTAATGCTATTCTCATAAAATTGAATCAAATTGGAACTATAACTGAGACACTTGCTGCAATACATCTAGCTAAAGAAAATAATTATAACTATATAATATCACACAGATCTGGCGAGACTGAAGATGTAACTATAGCGGATTTATCTGTTGCTACATCGTCTGGTCTGATTAAAACAGGATCTATGTCAAGATCCGATAGAGTAGCCAAGTATAACCAATTAATTCGAATAGAAGAGCAGCTCTCTTCACAAATAGAAAATAATAAACTTAATCAATATCTCACTTAAATGAAAAAAATATTATTTTTTCTTGGTGTTTTAGTATTTCTTAATTTTCAATATTCATTATTTTTTAAAAATAATAATGTTTCTGATTTTATTTATTTGAAAAATCAAAATACTGAACTTTTATCTAAAATCTCTAAAATAATAGATAAAAATAATATCCTCAAAAAAGACATTCAAGAATTATCCTCATCAACACATGCCCTCGAAAACTTTGCAAGATATAATCTAGGTTTAGTTAAAAAGGATGAGATATTTATACAAGTTATAAAAAAATGAATCACAATATATCTGTTGTTTTATTGGGTGCCGGATCTAGTAAAAGATTTAAGTCTAATCAACTAAAACAAAATATAATTATTAAAAATAAATCATTGTTAGATCATTCTAGAGATTTTTTTGCTAAGTATTTTGATACCTCAAAGGTATATCTTGTTGTTAATAATAAAGTAAAAATTAAGAATATTCGTAAAAACGAAAAAATAATACTAGGCGCATCAAGCCGGTTAGAATCTTTAAGAGAAGCTATGAAATATATTTATAATGATAATCTTCAAACTGCATTTACTATAATTCATGATGTTGCAAGACCTGTGATAAATATCAATGACATTAAAAAATTGATAAATTCTTTTAAGCCTAATATTGATGGTTCCACACTGGGTTATCCGATTACTAATGCACTAAAAGAGGTAGATAAAAAAAACATTAATTATAATCTCTATAGAAGTGATTTATGGGCATCTTTCACACCTCAAATCTTTAAAACCAATAAACTCTATGAATCGATAATTAATACAAATAGGAGTAAAATTAATGTTGATGATGATATTGAACTTTTGATGATGAATAATTTTAAATGCACAATAATTAAATCTAGCCCGGATAATATTAAAGCTACATATATAGATGATATAAAAGTAATTGAGAAACTTCTATGAGTAATACACGCATTGGTTTTGGTTACGACATGCATAAGTTACAAAATGGTAATTCTATACTGCTTGCTGGTGTAGAAATTGCCTCTAAATATACAACTGAAGCTCATTCAGATGGCGACATTGTTTTACACTCATTATCTGATGCTATTTATGGTTCTATTGCCGAGGGTGACATAGGTATACATTTCCCCTCAAATTCTAAAAATAAGAATATTAATAGTAAAAATATCTTGAACCACGCTTATAGTCTTCTCAGAGAAAGAAACTATAAGATTAATAATATTGATATCACTATAGTTATAGAGAGCCCACGTTTGCAGCCACAAATTATTAGAATGAGAGAGTCTTTATCAAATTTTTTGGATATAAGTATTAACCAAATTAGTATAAAATCATCCACTTCTCAAAAAATAGGCCTTATAGGTCAGAATAAAGCAGTGTCATGTTATTCAACCATATTGATATCTAATGGCTAACATTCCAGGACCACTTATTATAAATCTAGACTCTACTTATATTCTTGATGAAGAAGTACCTCTATTAAAAAGTCAATTAATAGGTGGTGTATTACTTTTTGAACATAACTATCATGATGTAAATCAAATAAGATTATTAATTCAAAATATAAAAAATATTAACGATAAATTAAAAATATTTATCGATCATGAAGGGGGTAGGGTACAGAGATTTAAAACTGGTCTCACACATCTTCCTTCTTTTGAGATAATAGGCAATGTATATAATTCTGATAAAAATGTTGGAAAAGAATTATCTTATTCTGTAGGTTATGTAGCAGGTTATGAACTTAAAACTCTGGGTATAGATATAAACTTCTCACCCGTAGTAGATTTATCTATAAGTAGTGATGTGATGAATGGTCGTACATTTGCTGATAATGGTAATGATGTTGTTGATTTAGTGAAACCATATTTAAATGGATTAATTGAAAATGGTATTATTCCTACACTAAAGCATTTTCCTGGTCATGGATGCGTAAGTGGAGATACTCATTTAGATCTCTCTAAATCTAATCTTACAATTTCCGAATTAAATAATCATTTATATCCTTTTATAAAAATACATAAAGAATTTAATGTCCCTATCATGACCAGCCATATTCAATTTGACAGTATTTCCAATCATCCAGTTACAACATCATCAACTTGGCTTGATAATATCACCACTGATATATTTAATATTAATCCTTTTTACATAAGTGATGATTTAGAAATGAAAGGTATTAGTAAGCGCTATCCTGATTTATCGAAGATCAAGCTCCTAGAAAAATCTCTATCATGTGGATGTTCGATGGCAATTGTAACTACAATGCAAGACCAAATGATTATCAATAATAAGAAAAGCTCACAGTTTTATATGGATGAATATATTAGTATTATCGACTCAATAAATTATAATTCTGATATTACCTTACAATGTCTAACTGATTTGTCATATAATAGTGGAAGTATGAATTCTTATAAAAAGGCTAAAGACTTTATTAAAGGGTATTTCAACTAGTAATGAACATATTGATTGATTCCTCATATTCTAATCTTATTTTTATAAGTTTAATTACTATCTTTATTTTTATAATCAAGAATAAAATCTTAAGCATTATTCTAAAAATCTCAGAAAAAACTAATACTGTTTATGAACAAATAGTTTTGTTCTCAATTAAAACACCATCATCATATCTAATTGTTATTGGTTATTTATTTATCGTATTAGATTACTTCATTAAAAAAAATAAATTTGATTTAGCATTTAGTTTACCTTCGGCTTTATTCATATTAATTACAGTACTTATAGCATGGTCCTTAATAAGAGCATTAAATTATTATTTATATCTGAAACCTTTTATTAAGAATCTCTCAAGTGAGGATGACTCTACATTAATTACTGAAACTTATGAAATAGTAATCAGAATATCCAAGATAATAATAATCGTCATCACATCACTAATTCTTATGCAAGAAATCGGTTTAAGCATATCTGGATTACTTGCATTTGGAGGAGTAGGGGGGCTAATTGTTGGTCTTGCAGCTAAAGATTTATTATCAAACTTTTTTGGTGGAATGATGATCTTTTTTGATAGACCATTCAGAGTTGGTGAATTTATCAAATCACCTGATAGAAATATCGAAGGAATAGTAGAAAAAATAGGATGGAGGCTAACAGTTGTCAGAACATTCTCAAAAAATGTCTTATATATACCAAATACTGCCTTTTCAAGTATTATCGTTGAAAATGCTACGCGTATGTCTAATAGAAGAATCAATGAAACTATTGGTATAAGGTATGATGATTTATCTAAGATGTCTAATATAATATCTGATGTAAAAAATCTTTTAGATCAGAATGTCGACATTGATCAGTCGCAAAAATCCAAAGTATACTTTAAAAGTTTTTCAGCATCATCTTGTGATTTTTTTATATATGCATTTACGATAACAAAAGATTGGGATGAATTTCTAAGAATTAAACAAGATATACTTCTTAAAGTAGCTGATATTATATCAAAACATAAGGCAGAAATAGCGTACCCAACAACATCAGTACTTTTAAAACATGAAACTAATGACTAGAAATTAATCTAATCATACTTATGATATCATTACATATGGTTGAAAAATCATGATCCTTATTATTTAAATATTTTAGATTGTACTCATCTAATAATTTAATCTTACCCGAAAAAACATATTTATTAACCAGTTGGTCATGATCAATATGACTATTCTTATTTAATGAAATAACAGTATTATCACGATTTATTTTTATTTTTTCTGCATTAATACTATTTGCAAAAATTCTTACTCGAGTTAAATTCATTAAATTATTTAAGTACTCAGGTATCGGGCCATAAATATCCAATAGTTTACTAGTAATCTGATTCAACTCATGTTCATTTTCAACATTTGAAATTTCACTGTAATATTCTAATCGTAAAAAAATATCTTCAATATATTCCTGTGGTATAAGAGTTGATATATAAGCATCCACTTCAACATGCTGCTTATTTGTTATTTCTTTATTATTTTTTAATTGATTTATAGCTTTAGATAACATTGATGTATACATACCATAACCAATTTCAAGTATCTGGCCACTTTGTTCTTCACCTAAGATTTCACCAGCACCTCTTATATCTAAATCATGTCCGGCAATATCTAGACCTCCAGCAAGACTATCTGTTTTAATAAAAGCGTCTACTCTTCTATGAGCCTCTTTTGTCATTTTTTTTGCATCACATAATATTAAGCCCGCATAAGCCTGTCTAGCACTTCTTCCAACGCGTCCTCTTATTTGATGGAGTTGTGATAATCCAAAGTTTTGAGCATCATTTATTATTATTGTATTAACATTTGTCATATCTAGACCGCTTTCTACAATACTTGTACATACTAGAATATCAATTTCTTCATTCATGAATCTATTCATTATATTTTCTATATCATTATTTTTTAATCTGCCATGAACCTTTTCTACTCTGTAATTACTATCTATTTCTTTTAATAAATTAATTTCATCATTCATTGATTCAATATTATTATGTATAAACAATATCTGTCCACCTCTGTTAATTTCACGATTGATATATTTATACAAATCATTTTTTGATTTATTAATTATATTAGTTTCAATATTTTTTCTACCTATAGGTGCTGTATTGATGATACTCATGTCTTTAATTTCAGATAAAGCTGCATTTAAAGTCCTAGGTATGGGAGTAGCTGTCAGAGATAGTACATCTATTTCTTCTTTTATGGTTTTGATAACTTCTTTATGTTTTACGCCAAATTTATGTTCTTCATCTATTATAAGTAGACCCAAATTATGGTATGTAATATTTTTATTTAATAAAGCATGCGTACCTATTAATATATTAATTTTTCCATTATTAATATTTTCTAAAGTATCTTTTTTATCAGCTGCAGATACTACTCTCGTTAACAAACTTATGTTTATTTTATAATTACTAAATCTTTTTTTAAATGTTTGATAATGCTGCTTTGCTAGTATTGTTGTAGGGACTAATACAATTACCTGTTTAGAGTTCGATACCGCTATGTGTGCAGCCCTAAGTATAACCTCTGTTTTTCCAAAGCCAACATCACCACAAACAACTCTATCCATTGTTTTTGATGAGCACATGTCACTAATAACTTCATTAATACAATCCAATTGATCGTCTGTTTCAATATATGGAAACATTTTACAAAACTTCTCATAACTATTAATGTTAAATTCGTATTTAAAACCCTTATTTAGCGCTCTTTTTGCTTGAACAAGAAGAAGATTTGCGGCTATATCTTCAATTTTCTTTTTAGCTCTTTGTTTAACTTTTATCCATCTATCAGTTCCTAGCGTAGCTAATTTAGTATTTATAGTAACATTACCAATATATTTTTGAATTAATGAAATAGATGTGATTGGGATATAAAGGTTGTTGTTGTCTGCATATTCAATTTTTATTAATTCTACAGTCTTATTCTCAATATCCATTGTTATAAGTCCCTTGTACCTTCCAATTCCATGTTCTTGATGTACTATTAACTCATTGATTTTTAAGTCAGTAAGCTTGTCGATAATGATAGATTTTATTGTCTTATTCTTATTAATTCTGGTTTTTATAAGACCAAACAAATCATTTGAACTTAAATATATTTGTTTTGAACTGTTATCTATAAAGCCTTGGCTAATATCAGATCTAATTATTTGTATTTTTTTCTCAGTATTTTCTATATTTTCACCTTCTATATAATCTATTTCTTTTGAAATTAAATAGTTTGTTATAGTTTTAAAGTTATCATCTCTTTTAATAAATAAAATAAAATTATATGAAGACGTATTTAGTAGATTTTCAAAATTAGTAAATGGATTTTTATAGTTATAGTTAATATTTACGGGAGGTAGCGGAGTGTATGCAGACTTAATACTGTTTTTCCCATCAACATTATCTGAAGCTAGATAAAAATAATTATTACTTACAATTTTTTCAATAGTAGGGATATTTATTAACAAATCTTTTGGCTTCAAGATGTATCTTAATTTAGATTCAATATTATAAATATTCTTCATGGTGTCATTTTGATGATTAAATTCATCAATAATATCTTTCTCTATAAAACATGCAAAACTATTCTTTATTAATGATAGGAAAGAAAAAGTTTCTTGATAAAATGATGGTATTAAGTTTTGAATACTACTATTGTCATAATGATTTATAATATTTTCATATTCTAAATCATCTTTATATTCGTCATTAAATGAATTTGATATATACTTTTTATAATTTTCTATATTTTCACTCGTCAAATGATATAAGCCCGTAGTACCAATGTAAGTACTTTCTACATCATTTTCAGTTAGTTGTGTAATTAGGTTAAACTCTTTTAATGTCTCAATTACATCACCGTAAAAATTAAGTCTAATTGGTCGATCATTTACTACTGAAAAGAAATCTATAATAGATCCTGCTTGTCTATATTGTCCAGATTCTTCAATTTTGCTTACTTTAGTGTAATTATATTTTTTTAATGTAGCTAATATATCTTCATACTTTGTTTTTTTATGTATTAATGACCATGAACTATGAGTATTCTTGATATCAGGTATCTTATTAAAAATAGATTTATATGTTGTTAAAATAATTTTTTTTGTCTGTTTTTTTTGATCAAGATCAATTAAACAATTTAATCTATTTTTAATAATTTCTTGATTTACTGGTGAAGTTTCATAATATTCATTTTCATGGCTTGGAAATTTTAATATCTTTTTATCTTTGAATATACAGTTTAACTCATACGCTATATTATCTAATTGGTGATTATTATCTAAGATTACTACCACATATTGATATTCAGCGCATAGTTTATCAATCTCAAGTAAATAAGATGATCCTGTGATATTTTTTATTATATTTACACCCTTAGATAATAAAGCCATAAGAATATACTCAAAAAAAAGCAGCACATATAATGTGCTGCTTAAAATATTATGTTAATTTTTTTATTTTACAGTATTAAAACCAAGGTTTTCCCAATTTTGCATTCCGCCACGATACCATTTAATTTTGTCTGCCGGATAACCATATTTTAATAAACTTTTGATATTGTTTGGTGATTGACCACACCACATACCATTGCAAAACATTACTAGAGTTTTAGCGCTATCAAAATAAAATAAACCGTTTTGTTCCTTAGCTCCAAATTTAGTTGTCATAACTTCTGCAATTGACAGTGGATCAGCACCTTTTCTTTCACTCAAAAGAGTCCAAGGTAAATTTACTGCACCGGGAATTGTTCCTTTTGCAACCCAGTCAGGCGTTCTTGAGTCAATAATCATGATTTCAGATCCATCTGGCATTTTTTCACCTTTAGACATCATTACAGCATAGTGTATGATTTCCTGTTCACCGATTGTTTCTATTCCAGGTCTTAGTTGCATTGGTTGAATGCAAAACGGTGGACATGGTCTAGATGTTTTAGCAAAAGCAGGATTTACAGTCGCATTATTATCTTGATTTCTCATAATCTTGTGTTCACCAACTGAAACTGATAAACCTAGTTCTAATGAATTTGGTCCATCTGCTTTAGATATAGCTACTGGTTTACCTGCTATGGCAGTAAACGAGACTAAGACTAAAGAGAATACAGCAACTGATAAAAAATTATTTATTTTTAACATATCTCCTCCCAATTAATTATTCGCAATCCGGTTCTTCATCAGCAGGTTTTTTTCCACCATCATCAGCAGAAAATATTATTTTTACTTCCGAGATAGTTTCACTGTATGTTGGTTGAGAAACTGACATAACCGCGAAAGCTAGCATCAGTATTATCAAATTTATCCTCATATTTTCCCTCCATGATTAAAAGAACTAATTGTTCTGTCAGATATTATAATATCTAACTAGATATTTTGACATGTTTTTATTCGTTCATATTGACCCTTTTAGGTCATATTAGTGAAATTCCACATTTTTTTTGCTGAAATGGCATCTTTTTTAAATATTGTATGCTTTATTACACTTTCTTTCTTAGCACTCTTTTTTTGACTAGTACCATGCGGATTTGTTACAAAACTCATACCCCAAAAGATAATTTGTTTGTCGTTTTGTTTTTCCACACCTATGCGATTCACGATAGCAATGGGTGTATTTATCATTAAACTATTAGCTTCGATAACGTTAATCCATTTCTTTTTTTCATTTGCAATCAGGATTTCAGTATTTTTATATCTACATGTTCCAATAGCTGTGGGACAGATTATACAGTCAACATTTTTCTTTTTAAGTTTTTGATAAGCATCTGAATGCCATTGATCCCAGCAAATTAATATTCCAACCCTAAAGTCATCGATAGAGAAAAATTCATAATCGTTTGTTGGGCCATCAAAATAATATTTCTCCTCATAACATATCTCTGAAGGAATATTTTTTTTTCTATATTTTTTTATTATTTTCCCATATGTATTAATTATGACTGCCGTATTGTAATATTTATCTCTAGACTTCTCAAAAATCGTTACACATAGATAAATTTTATACTTATTACAAATATCTTTTAATGATTTAATTATTTTTGAATTTATAGAGATAGCATTTTTAAACTTATTCACATCTTTAGTGATACAAAAATAATCTTGAAGTGATAATTCAGGACAAACAACACATGAGTATTTTTTTATCGCGTATTTATTCAGTAAATAGTCTATGTGTTCAATATTCTTACTTTGATCTGAAACAGGTTTATACTGTAATATAACCAAATCTAAATATTTGCGCTTAAACAATGTAGCCCTCCATTTTCTATTAAAATACCTTCACAGTTAATAATATATTTTTTCTTACTTGAAGCTATCTTTTCTACCCAATTTGATAAATATGATTGATTTTTTTTTATTGATGGAAAAATAATACAGTTAGATGTGATAACGAAATTTAGTTTAGAGTATGGATAATAATTATTATTATAAATAAAGGTATCTTCTTCATTGTGAAATATTGGGAAAATATTTTTAATAATCTTACTTTTTCTTTTTATTATTAACAGTTGATGCTCTAATTCCTTTGCTATATCAAAATTAATATATTGTCTATCATTTGAGGCAAAATATACTATATTCTCATCATCAATAAATCTTACAAGATTATCGATATGTCCATTAGTATCATCACCTTGTATATTGCCTACTTCAATTATATGAAGTTCATTAAAAGATAATTTATTTTTTATAAATAGCAATTTATCCAAAACATCCTGAGCTGAGCATTTATAATTACTTTTTTTTAAACATCTAGAATTAGAAATTGCAACACCTCTTTTGGAGAATTCTAAATTGCCACCTTCAACTACAAAGCCACTTAAATCAAATTCAGTGTTATACTGATTCAATGTATATTTGAAATAATTATCTTTCCTAAAAGGATATTTTTCTCCGTAAGCGTTATAGTCAAATTCTAACTTATATTTAGAGCCATTCTTGAGATAAATTTTAGGATAATAATCTCTTATCCATATATCATCGCAATCATATTTTATGATATTTACTTGTTGATTTAATTCATGTAAAAATGACTTCGACTCTTTAAAATCTTTTGGGACGATAAAGCTTTGCAGAATTTTATTATGAGATAAGATTTTTGATAAATTGATATATACATGTTTTATCTTTTTATAATATTCCAACTCTGTATGCATGGCGGGATATGTCATAACAATGTGATTTGACTCATAATCAGCAAATAATTTATTATCTAACATTGTCATATTTATATGAGGATTTGCTATAGTGTAGCTATGAATTTGTTTATAGCATATCGTTTTTTATTTTCTCGTTATAATTTATCATTTATTTCTATAATTTCAAAAGTATCAATTATAGGATTAATGTTAGGCGTAGGTATTTTAATAACTGTTCTATCAGTAATGAATGGTTTTGAAAAAGAACTTAGAGATAAAATATTAGGATTTACATCACACGTTAATATTTATCCGCATAATCACATAACATCTGATCAGATAATATCAATTATTAAATCTCAAGAAGAGATTGTCTCTTATTCGTTTATCAACAGAGATGAGGAATTAATTTCATCAGACTCAGTAAGTAACTATCCTGTTATCTTTCATAGTGTATCAAGTGAAAAAGAAAAACTAACAACTAACATATCTGACATGATTATTATGGGAGATTTTTCTCTCAATAAATCAACTGATGTAATAATCGGGACTGTATTGGCAAATAATTTAAATGTTTCTATTGGTGACAAAATATCAATCACTAATTATAAAAAAAATTTCAAAAATAATATCATGACTATAAAGGGTATTTTTGATTCAGGCATTAATGAGTATAATGCAAGATTCATGTATGGAAATAAATCTAATTATATTCCAGCTAAAAACTTTTCATATATCAAACTAAGACTGAAAGATGCACTACAAGCATCTAATATATCTAGAAACTTATTTGATTCACATTCATTAATCACTAGTAACTGGACAGAAACACACAATGCTCTTTTTCAAGCCATAAATAATGAAAAAAGAGTGATGTTCATAATACTCACTTTAATAATTGCGATTGCAGCATTTAATATTATTTCATCTTTGTCACTTCTTGTTATGAACAAACAAAAGGATATAGCTATATTGATGTCAATTGGTTTGAAAGCTAGTACCATTAGATCAATATTTCTGATGCAAGGCATAATTATTGGGCTGCTTGGTATTTCATTCGGAGTAATTCTTGGCTTGCTATTATCAATTAACATAAATGAAATTGTTATATTTGCAGAGGGTATTTTTAATATCTCTCTAATATCACCTGATATTTACCATTTAGATAAAGTTCCACATATAATAATTAAATCTGATATCTATAACGTTATATCAATTGCATCGTTATTAGTTGTAATGTCCTCTATTTATCCAGCAATGAAAGCTTCTAGAAAACTACCTATTCAATCTCTTAATATATGAAGATTACATGCAACAAAATTTCAAAATCATATAGCATAGGACGTGCTAAAAAAAGAAATGTACTCAATAATTTATCATTTATTCTTGATGAAGGCAGCTCACTATCTATATCTGGCCCATCAGGTACAGGAAAATCAACACTTCTAAATATTCTATCTGGATTAGATGACCCTGATAATGGTGTAATTTACTTTGATAATATATGCTTTTCAGATTTATCAAATAATGAGAAAACTCAATTTAGATTAAAAAATATATCTTTGATATTTCAATCAAATAATTTACTAAGAGACTTCAACGTCATTGAAAATATAACTTTACCACTGAGATATAAAGGATACACAAAGAAAGCTTCTGAAAAATATGCAATGAAATCACTCGAAATAGTTAACCTTGCTTATACTAAATATAATCCTGTAACCAACCTGTCTGGCGGTGAGTCGCAGAGGGTTGGAATTGCAAGAGCATTAGCAATGAATTCTAGAGTTATCTTGGCTGACGAACCAACTGGTAATTTAGATAAAGATACATCTATATCTATAATGAATAATTTGCTTGATATATGTAGAGATAATCAAGTCACTCTAATAACAGTATCACATGATGAAACTATACTTTCTTTATCTGATAATAGCAGAATGCTTATTAACGGAGAACTTATTTAGAGATTCTCTTAATTTTTCTGAGTTTTCTATAAGCTATAATTTTCCAAAATAAATGTATCCCTATAAATCCTAGTATCGCTGATGTAATACCGATAACCATAGTTCCAACTAGTAATGGCTCCCATATTAATGAGAAAATACCTAATATCCAATCTATACTCGCCTCAAACTGATCAAAGAGAGGATCTATTCCAAGTATATAATTTCCAAACTCATAACCTATATACATCATTGGAGGCATTGTTATTGGATTACTAATCCATACACCGGCTAGTGATAACGGTATATTCGCTCTAAAATATACTGCACAAAATGCAGCAGGTATCATTTGAAAAAACATTGGCATCCATCCCCAAAAGAGACCTATTGCAACTGCTCTAGACAATGTATGTTTATTTATTGACCAAAGCTCTTTTTCAAAAATAGAGTTACCAAGCATATTAAGAGCTCTATATTTCTTGAGATCTTCTGGTTTTGGTAAATTATCTTTAAAAAAGTTTTTCATTATTTAGAACTATATATGGAAATAATTGTATGTATATTTTATTGCTTAAATAATATCATGTATCATAAGGAAATATCTTCAAATCTCAAACATTAAAATGAAACAATATAACAATAACGGTTTCGCGCTTTACAAGAGGCTATTGAGTCGAACTAGGCTTTATAAAAAAATTTTTATAGGTGCTGTCCTCGGGATGATAGTCCATGCCATGGCGGATACATCATTTGCCGCACTTATCAAACCTCTATTAGATGGAAGTTTCATTGAACAAGATAAAGAGTTTTTATCTATTATGCCAATATTGATCATTCTCATTTTCTTATTTCGTGGACTGGGATCATTTTTGTCTAATTATGGTATGGCATATGTAGGTAGAAGTATCATTAGAGATATAAGAAAAGATATGTTTGATAAAATTATTAAAAAATCATCCCAATCTTACGATCAATCAATCACAGGTAAGTTAGTGTCTAAAATTACTTTTGATGCTGAGCAGGTAGCTGAGGCAGCAACGAAAGCAATAACTATAATAATTAAAGATGGCTTAACGATAGCTGGTCTTTTAGCATTGATGTTTTACTATAGTTTCTATTTATCTATAGGACTTATTTTGTTAGCACCATTAATTGGATTATTTTTAAAAATTATGAGCTCTAAATTCAGATCCATTAGTCGCGATATACAAAAATCAATGGGACAGCTTACTAATGCTGTTGAGGAATCTATCATTGGGCATCGTGTTATCAAAATATTTGGAGGACAGGAATATGAAACGAAAAACTTTCACGATGTTAATACAAATAACAGAAGCAAAAATCTTAGACTAATATTTATACAAAGTTTAAGCATACCTCTAATGCAGCTTATAATCGCTTTATTTGCTGCTGGTATAATTTATTATGTAACCTCGGCTAATTATCTTGATGAGATCTCTGTAGGAACCTTTATGTCTTATCTTACTGCAATGATTATGTTATTTGCTCCTATCAAAAGACTATCTGAGGTTAATGTAACTTTGCAAAGAGGCATTGCAGCTAGTGAATCTATTTTTGCATTACTTGATTCTGAGTGTGAACCAGATAATGAAGATAATCATGATATAATTGATGAGATATCAATAAGTTTCAAAAATATTAATTTTAAGTATGAGACATCAAAAGATTTAGTATTAAAAAATATAAGTTTTCATATTAAGTCGGGAGAAACTGTTGCACTTGTAGGTAAGTCTGGAAGCGGTAAGACAAGTTTACTAGATCTTCTGCCTAGATTGTATAAGCCAGTCAGTGGATCGATATTTTTCAATAATCAAGATATTTCAAAACTTGATTTAAGTTTTCTAAGAAAGCAAATTTCCTATGTTGGACAAGATTTCACATTATTTAATGACACAATCCTAAATAATATTGCATATGGAGAGCTAAATAAATTCGAAATAATTGATGTTGAAGATGCAGCAAAAAAAGCTAATGCTTTCAATTTTATTAATTCCTTGCCTAATAAATTCAATACTCATGTCGGTCAGAATGGAATTCTTTTATCTGGAGGACAAAAACAAAGAATAGCTATTGCAAGAGCTATTCTAAAAAATGCACCAATTTTATTACTTGATGAAGCCACTAGCGCATTGGATTCTGAATCTGAATCACTCATACAAGAATCTTTAAATAAGCTTGCAGCTAATAAAACTACTATTGTTATAGCACATAGACTTTCAACGATAGTTAATGCGGATCAGATTATAGTTGTTGATAATGGTGAGATTATCGAGAAAGGTACTCACAATGATTTATTAAATAAATCTGGAGTATACTTCACTTTATTTAATTCACAATTTAAAAATTAATGCACAAAGTAATATTATATATTTGGCATAACTTACCAAAAATATTTCTTATTCCATTTCTGCCATTATCATTATTTTTTTTTATAATTATCTTTATAAGGAAACTATATTTTACAAAATTAATATCTAGATATTCACCAGTCAATAAAATAATTATAGTTGGTAATATTGTTGTTGGCGGTTCAGGAAAAACGCCTTTTACTATTTGGTTATCTAATTACTTATCTAACAAAAAAAAGAAAATTGCAATTGTATCATCAGGATATGGCTCATTAGCTAGAGAGGTTAGTATAATTACAGATGAATCAAGAGCAGACCAGGTTGGAGATGAAGCTTTACTTTTAAAGAAAAGTACCTCAGCTGAAATAGTTTCTAGTAATAATCGTATTAAATCTACTAAGTATATAGATAACAAAAAATTTGATTATATTATTCATGATGATGGATTACAGCATTACAAGATGAATAGAAATTACGAATTCATAATTACTAAATTTAATCAATATCATAATAATTTTTTACTACCTTGCGGACCTTTAAGGGAGCCAAAAGCTTTTCATTCTAAAGATAAATATATTCTCAGTAATTATTACGATAGTGATGTTCCTGGATTTCATACAAAAATATCAAAAATTCGAAATGGAAAAAATCATAAATATTACTCTTTTAAAGATAATCTATTTAATAATAGTTATTTATTGACAGCGATAGCAGATAGTAGAGATCTTATTAAAGAACTTCATAAAAATAATTTATGTTTTGATAAAAAGATATACCCTGACCATCACAATTTTACACTGAGAGATATCCCCAGTACGACCAGACCTATACTTGTTACAGAGAAAGATTTTACAAAATTAAAAGGATATAATCTTGATAATATTTATATTTTAGAACAATCTGTCTTTCCAAATGATAAACTAATTAAAATGATAGAGAAATTAGTATGACAACATTTGTAATAATACCAGCAAGGCTTGAATCATCTAGATTGTCAAAAAAACTTATTCAAAAGATAGGCGATAAAGTACTTATTGAGCATATGATTATCTGTGCAAAAAAAATAAATAATTCAATTATTACTGTAACTACAGATTCTAAAATAATCCAAAAATATGCAATTAAACATAATGTTCAATCTGTTTTTTCGAGTAAAAAATTTAAAAACGGATCTGAGCGTTGCTATTATACTGCAAAAAAATTAAATGCATCTAAAAACGATATTGTAGTTAACCTTCAAGCTGATGAGTTTAATATTAACCCAAATGATATTAAAAAGTTAATTAGAGTACTCAAGTTATCTAACAATATTAATGTATCGACTTTGATATATGAGACTGATGATAAGAAAGAGTACTTAGATAGTAATTATGTGAAAGTAGTTGTTGATAAAGAACTCAGAGCAATTACTTTTACTAGAAAACCTATAACGTCAATAGGAGAAAAATATATGATCCATTTAGGAGTATATGCTTTTAAATATGAATATTTGGAAAGATACTCTAAATATAAAGAATGTCATTACGAGAAAGAGGAGCAACTTGAACAATTGAGAATGATTTGGAATAATATACCGATACATTGTATTCAGATCAAAGATAATAAATCTGTAGGAATTAATTCTGTTAAAGACTTAAGAAAGGCCAGAGAGATATATGAATATTAAAAATATATGCATTACTGGAGCGGCAGGAAATATATCATACTCTTTAATTTTTAGATTACTATCAAAATTACCTTTTAAAAATACAGATAAAATTAATTTAACGCTTTTGGACATATCCCAATCACAAAAATCATTAATCGGACTACGTTATGAAATTGAGGATTGTGCTTTTTCAACATTAAACTCTATCAATGTAACAGATAATGTTGAAAATGCATTTCAAGAATCAGATTACATTATTATGGTTGGAGCAAAACCAAGATCTAAAGGTATGGAAAGATCAGATTTAATACTAGACAATGCAAATATTTTTAAATCTCAAGCATTAATAATAGATAGAGTGTGTTCACCATCTACAAAAGTGATTGTTGTCGGTAATCCAGCAAATACAAACGCATTAATACTAAACTATAACACCCCTTCTATACCTAATGAAAACATAACATCTTTAATGAAGCTTGATCAAAACAGAGCTAAAAGCATTCTAGCAGAAAAAATAAATGAACATGTTGAAGATATACAGCAAATGATAATATGGGGTAATCACTCCACAACACAAGTTCCTGACTTATCAAATTGTCTATTAAATGCCGAGCAAATAAATGTGGATGATACATGGATTCAAAACATATTTATCCCCAAAGTACAAAAAAGAGGTGGAGAAATAATTGAGTATAGAGGTTTATCAAGTGCAGCTTCAGCTGCATCTGCGATTTATGATCATATTAATATTATTGATAATGGTTCAAACTCATGGGAATCTCTTGGCATAATGACATCTGGTGAATACGATATAGAATCTGGATTAATGTTCTCCCTTCCTTTAAATGTAACAAGCGAAGGTTATCAAGTGATTAAAGATTTAAAGATTGATACTTACATAGAGACATTAATTAAACTTTCTGAGAAAGAGCTTCTTAAAGAAAGGGATATTGTTAAGTCTTATCTTCCATAAAAACTAATTCAACTTTATCTTTGCCGAGATATAATTCATTAAAATCACAACTATCTCTAAGTATACAATGTGTTAGGATTTTATTGTTGTACTCATAAGTTTTACCAATTATCTCTCCAACGCTTTCTCCATCATTGTTGATAATATTCTTTTCTTTAATTTTAGAACTATAAATATTCACTAAATACATGTGTTTCTTTACATTACCAAGATAATGTGTTCGAGCAATGACTTCTTGTCCTGTATAACAGCCTTTTTTATAGTTTATTGTATCTAGTTGATCTGCTCTTAATACCTGAGGTATATATTTTTCAGTGTTTTCAATATTGAACCTTACAATATTACTTAAAAGATCAATTAAACATGTTCTTGTACTTCTAATATCTTGAGGTAAATCATTCGGTTCTAGCAATATACATCTGCACATTACTAATTTTGGAGACGACATGTTTATATATATTTTGTTTCCATCAATTTTTTTATAACTTTTTCTTTTTTCCAAACCATATTTATTAATTATAGATTTCGCTTCATCACCAACCGCAGATAAAATACTTACATGTTCATTTATTTCAAAATTAACTTTAGACATTAAAATATATTTAGATATTTTTTCTATAAAGATATTTGCTAAATCTACCTGTATTAATATCAATATATCTGAGTCATCTTGCAGTAGCTGAAGATTTGTAATTACCTTTCCTTGATGGGTACAATATGATGCTAGTAAATATTCTCCATTAATTAAGCTTTCTACATCATTTGTCAGCTGTCCTTGAAGGAATTTATTTTTATCTTCTCCTGACACTCTTAACAATAAAAGTCCTTCATCAAGGTATAATCCTTTTCCGTTCTCTAGTATTTCAGATATTAATTTATTCATATATCTTATTGAAAAGTATGACTAATCATAGCTCATTTAAGCGTTTAAACTCTAACATAAGTATATCCTAATAAATAACTATTTATTTTAAAAATATTTTCATATAATAGGCATCAATGTGAATAGGGATAATCATGAATAATAAAACTAAAAAAAGTAAGCTTATAATCCCAGTTGATAAAAATAAAAAACCTAAAGAAATAGGTGGAAGAAAAGGGCCTGATCCAACTCGTTATGGTGATTGGGAAAAAAATGGACGTTGTATAGATTTTTAATTATGGATACATCAAATCGACCACTGTCACCTCACTTACAGATATATAAACCACAGTTAACATCTGTATTATCTATTTCACATCGTATGACAGGTTTTGCCTTGAGTATCATAATTCTATTATCACCTGTGATTATTTATTTTTTAACAAATTCAGCGGATACCCATCAAGTTGTTATATCCTTATTGCAGAATAGCATTATAAAGCTGATATTTTCTTTGGCTCTTTTTGGTCTCATATATCATTTATGTAACGGTATAAGACATCTCGCATGGGATGCAGGCTATGGTCTTGATTTAGATTCCAGCTATAAATCTGGTTATATTGTCCTTGGAGTATCGATATCTTTAACTTTATTAATCCTTTTAATAACAGGAGCATTTTAATGGAACATTGGAAGCTTCAAAGGATTAGCGCTCTTATCATGATACCTGTTGTAATATTTTCTTTATTTTATATAGTTAATATTACATCTATTTCCTATCTTCAACTAATTGATGACCTAAGTTCAATATCTGGATTTCTCATATCAGTTTTCTTCATTAGTTTTATTTTGTTTCACAGTTCAATGGGGCTTGAAGTAATAATAGAAGATTATGTTCATAATGAAAATCTTCAAAAAAATATAATATCAATATCAAAACTATTGCATATTACTTCATTCTTTTTAACAATATTAATTTTAGCGAGTATATAAAAATGGATTTAGTAAAACATGAACATGATGTTCTCGTAGTCGGTGCAGGTGGATCAGGATTGAGAGCCTCAATGGGGTTATCACAGTCAGATTTGTCAGTAGCATGTATATCTAAGGTGTTTCCAACAAGAAGCCATACAGTTGCCGCACAAGGTGGCATCAGTGGCGCATTAGGCAATATGGGCGAAGATGATTGGAGATGGCACATGTATGATACTGTCAAAGGTTCTGATTGGCTAGGCGATCAAGATTCTATTGAATATATGTGTAAAAATGCAGTCGAATCAATAATTGAACTAGAACACTATGGCGTACCTTTCTCTCGAACAGAAGAGGGTAAAATATATCAAAGACCATTTGGTGGTATGACGACAGAATATGGTAAGGGTATAGCACAGAGGACATGTGCTGCTGCAGATAGAACAGGACATGCAATACTTCATACCCTATATACACAATCTCTTAAAAATGACGTAGATTTTTACATTGAGTACTTTGTTATTGATCTTCTTTTTGAAGACGGTAAATGTGTTGGCGTACTAGCTTGGTGTCTAGAAGATGGAAAAATACATTTATTTCAATCGCACATTGTTATATTGGCTACAGGCGGTTATGGAAGGGCTTATTTATCATCAACTTCAGCACATACATGCACAGGTGATGGAAATGCAATGGTTCTAAGAGCAAACTTACCCTTACAAGACATGGAATTTATACAATTTCATCCAACAGGAATATATGGCGCGGGCTGCTTGATAACAGAGGGAGCAAGAGGTGAGGGCGGATATCTTACAAACTCGGAAGGTGAACGATTTATGCCTAAATATGCTCCTAACGCGAAAGATTTAGCATCTAGGGATGTTGTCAGCAGAGCAATACAAATGGAAGTCAATGCAGGAAGAGGTGTGGGTTCAGAAAAAGATCACGCGCACCTTCATCTTGAACATCTTGGCCCAGAAACAATAAATGAGAGATTGCCAGGTATAGCTGAGACTGCTCAAATATTTGCTGGAGTAGATGTAAATAAAGAGCCAATTCCTATCATACCTACTGTTCACTATAATATGGGAGGCACTCCAACTAATTACAATACCGAAGTTTTATCCTCAGATAACACTGTCATCCCAGGTCTAATGGCAGTTGGTGAAGCAGCATGCGTATCTGTTCATGGAGCAAATAGACTAGGTTCGAACTCACTTCTTGACCTTATTGTATTTGGTAGGTCAGCAGCTGATAGAGCAATTGAGGTTTTAAAAGAGAAGCCTAATTCACATCCAAGCATTTCAGACTCTTCAATAGATAAAATTCTCTCAAGATTTGATTCTATAAAAAATTCGAATGGAGATATCAATCCGTATGAAATTAGAGATAAAATGCAAAGAGCTATGCAAAAATATGCCCCTGTTTATAGGGACCAAAAAACTATGGATAAAGGTATTGAAATAATGAAAGGTTTATTTGATGATTTCTCCAATATCAAACTGACTGATTCATCGATGATTTGGAATACAGATCTTGCAGAAACATTAGAACTAAATAATTTATTATACCAGTCGCTGGCAACTCTATATTCTGCGTCAGCAAGGACCGAGAGTAGAGGAAGTCATGCTAGAGATGATTATCCCGAAAGAGATGACGATAAATGGCTTAAACATTCACTTGTTTCTGTTAATGAAAAAGGAGAGCCTGCCTATAATTATAAAGATGTCGTGCTCAAAACGTTAACCGATGAAATGGAAACCGTAGAACTTAAAGCGAGGACGTATTAATGGCTAAATTTACTCTACCTGTAAATTCTATTGTAAAAAAAGGGAAAACGTTTTCAGATATTAATAAATCAGAAAATATGTTGACTGTAGAAATATACAGATATAATCCTGATAATAAAAGCAACCCATATACAGATACATACCTATTAAATAAAGATAATTTTGGCCCTATGGCGCTTGATGTATTAATTTATATTAAAAGTAAAATTGACTCTTCGTTGACATTTAGAAGATCTTGTAGAGAGGGTATTTGCGGTTCATGTTCTATGAATATTAATGGGACTAATAATCTCGCATGTATAACTGACATTTCAAATGAATCAAAACTAAAGTTTTATCCTTTACCTCACATGCCTGTTATCAAAGATCTAGTCCCAGATCTAAATAACTTTTATGCTCAATATAAGTCAATTAAACCTTGGTTAATCACCGATAAAAAACCAGAACGTGAACATTTTCAGTCTCAAGAAGATCGAAGCAAGCTTGATGGACTATTTGAGTGTGTATTGTGTGCTTGTTGTTCTACGAGTTGTCCAAGTTATTGGTGGAACTCAGACAAATACCTAGGTCCAGCTACACTTATGCATGCATATAAATGGATAATAGATAGCAGGGATACAGCTAAAGAAGAAAGGCTGTCCAACTTAGCTGATAAATTTAAGCTTTATAGATGTCACACAATTATGAACTGTACTAAAACATGTCCTAAGAATCTTAATCCAGCAAGAGCTATATCAGAAATAAAGAAAATGCTTGTAAAAGCTTAGTATGATTTTAAAAAAACTCCGTTGGAAATCTAGAAAAGGTATCAGAGAGCTTGATATCCTTCTGCAAAAATTTCTACAATTGGAGTATGAAAATCTCAATCAGATCCACAAGGAAATATTTGAAGAACTGCTTGATTTAGAAACTTATGATCTCCTCAATGCTATTACAGGAAAATCTAGTTACAATATCAAATATGAACCAATCATTAAAAAGCTCTCGCAATTATCAGTTTTAAGTAATGATAAATCATCATAAAAGACTAGGGGTTAATATTGATCATATTGCTACCCTTAAAACAAATAGAAAAACAGATTATCCTTCACTCACAAAAGCTGTTCAGATTGCAGAAGGTAACGGCGCTGATCTTATAACAATTCATTTACGAGAGGATAGACGGCATATTCAGGATCAAGATGTTATCGATATTAGAGCAACTGCAAAAGTATTAAATCTTGAAATGGCATTAACTGAAGAAATGGTTAATATATGTATAAACATAAAACCTGATTACTGCTGTATTGTCCCGGAAAAAAGAGAGGAGCTTACTACAGAAGGGGGACTGGATATATTAAATATGACCGATAATCATTTTAATTTCTTAGCAGATGCTATCGATGCTATTCATAAAAATGGGTCTATAGTCTCTCTTTTTATAGATCCTGACATTCAACAGATAGATAGATGTATAAATTCAGGAGCTAAATGTATTGAACTACATACTGGTTCATACGCTAATGCTATGAGTAGTAATGATAAGAATAATGAATTAAGCAGAATCAAAGATGCTGCAAACTATGCATCTAAATATAATTTACAAGTGCATGCTGGACATGGTTTAAACCTATCTAATTTGCCAGAGATATGTAAAATTTCTACAATAGAAGAACTTAATATTGGTCATGCTATAATAGCTGACTCTATATTTAAGGGTTTTGAACAAGCAGTCATAGACTATAGGAGTGCTATAAATAATGGTTAAAGGCATAGGCATAGATCTAGTTGATAAGTTGCGATTTGATAAACTTATTAAAAAATACGACAACAAAATTGCGATGAAAATATTATCAACTGATGAGTATCACGAATATGAAGAATCTAAATGTAAAAGCTCTTATCTATCGAAGAAGTTTGCTGCAAAAGAAGCTTTATCAAAGGCTTTAGGTTATGGTTTATACAGAAATGGCGTTTTTCCAAAGTCTATAAGCATTAAACACACACAACACGGTAAACCATTTTTTGAATTTTCAGATTCACTGTTAAATTTAGTAGATAAAAGTTATACAAATATTGAACTATCAATTAGTGACACATGCTCACAATCCATTGCATTTGTTGTTATAGAATCATGAGCGATATTGAAAACTATATCGGTAATACACCTTTAATTCTTATTGATAAAATTGGGTCGAATAAAATTTATGGAAAGCTTGAAGGAAATAATCCAGCAGGTTCAATTAAAGATAGGCCAGCTATCAGAATGATTAAAGATGCTGAAGAGGCAGGGTTTATAAAAAAAGGAGATACGCTTATTGAGGCAACAAGTGGTAATACAGGTATTGCTTTAGCTATGGCTGCATCTATACGTGGTTTTAAAATAAAACTTATCATGCCAGAAACTGCATCGATTGAGAGAGTAAAAACCATGAAAGCATATGGTGCAGAAGTTATTCTTGTCAGCAAAGAAGAAGATATGGAAGGAGCAAGAGATCTAGCAAATTCTATGTCAAAAAATAAAGAAGGTTATGTACTTGATCAGTTTTCAAATGAATCAAATTATCTTGCTCACTATGATACTACTGGTCCTGAAATCTGGAATCAAACTAATAAACGTGTAACACATTTTATCTCTGCTATGGGTACTACTGGCACCATAACTGGCGTTTCGAGATTTTTAAAAAAACAAAGTCAGACGATTCAAATAATTGGTGTACAGCCAGTCGAAGGTTCTAAAATACCAGGAATAAGAAGATGGAGACCTGAGTATACACCAAAAATATTTGAAAATGCGATTGTAGATAATATTATTGATATTAGTCAAAATGATGCAGAAAAGACCATGATGTCATTATCTTCAGAAACAGGAATTTTTGTTGGAATGTCATCAGGAGCAAATATTTTTATTGCTAGAAAAATTGCTCGAGAACTTGATAATGCTACAATTGTTACAATACTTTGCGATAGAGGTGATAGATATTTATCAAAGATTTAGTTTTGATTAATAATTAAATTATCTCCCGCAGTAAGATATTTTTTATTTTTAAGTTTATTATCTTTGATTAGCTGATCTTTACTTACCCCAAACCCTCTTACAATTTGATCATATCGTTCGCCAGAGTTAACCACATATCTTAGAGACTGAATCTTTTTATTTTTACTTAAAATTGGGCCTTTAAGCTTTATTTTAATAAGCGCATTAACTTTCAATCTTGTTTTTTTATTCGCGCCATTCCACATTAACAATGTTTTCAGCGGAACATCATACTTTTTAGCAATTTTGAACCAACTATCATATCTTCTAACGACATGATTATATGTAACTTCTTTCTTATTTATATAATACTTCTGATTATTTATGGTTATAAATTCTTTATTACCAACATTTAATTCAGATGGTATTTTTATTTTTTGATTAATGTATATCATATCACTTGTCAAAGAGTTAACCTTTTTAATTGAGTCAATTTTTACATTATACATTCTAGAAATCTTATACAAGCTGTCACCTTTTTTTACTTTGTAGACTTTATTTTCATAAATTATATTTGAAATTTTTTTATATCTACTTTTAAATAGTTTCGCTTCTTTGTTTGGTAGTAATAATACATTTTGTTGCGATGGATCAATGATCCATGTGCTATATCCTGGGTTGAGATTTATTAATTCTTCTTCAGAAAGCCCTGTAATTATTGCTAGTGTTTGAAAATCTATAGCATCATAAAACTTTACTTTACTAGTATGGTTTCTGTTATCTAATTTAGGCAACTTAAAGCCATATTTTCTTGGATTTTCAATTATTTTTGATAGAGCCAGTAGTCTCGGAACATATAATTCTGTTTCCCTTGGTAAGTCTAAATCCCAATATGACGGTTTAGTAAATATATTATTTGCTCTATCTATTGCTTTGCCAACATTCCCAGCACCAGTATTATATGAAGCAATTGCCAATAACCAATTACCTTTAAAATGTCGATGCATATCCCCTAAAAAATAAGTTGCTGCTTTTGTAGATTCCAACACATCTCTCCTACCGTCATAAAGCCAATTCATCTTTAATCCATATTCTCTTGCTGTAGGGGGTATAAATTGCCATATTCCTGCGGCTCTAGATGAAGAATATGCAAATGGCTGAAAACCACTTTCTACCATTGGCAATAAAGATAACTCATATGGGAGATTTCTTTTTTCTAGATGTCCAAGTATATGAAATAAGTAAGGCCTTGCTCTTTCAATTGATCGATATACAAATTCTTTGTTTTTTTTCATCCACACAAGTTCTTTATTAATTCTACTTGAGTTAATATGCTTAAAGCATAATCCTGATCTTATTCGATGCCAAATATCTTTAAATTCTTTATCAATTAATGTCTTGGTTTCACATGTATTTATTTGGTTAAATGTAGAATTATCAAAAGGAAATTGATTAAAATTAGTTACTGTAGTTTGCTGACAACCAGAGATAGCCATTATTGCAATTATAAAAATATATTTTTTATACACCATTAACAATTTATCATATGGTATTATTTAATTCTATAGAGATGATCCTACAAGAGAATAACAACACTAAGGTTCAGTTAAAGAAATGGTATAAAAATCCTGCTGGCCAATATTTTAAAAAAATCTTACTTGATGAATTAGAATCAATTAAAGATCTTTACCAAGGAAGGCATACATTATTTTGTGGATCTTCCGAATATAAGAAGCTTTTTCAAAAAAATAAAACTGGTACTTTTTTTAGTATTGATGAAGATGTTCTGATATCAAGCGCTAACCTATCAAAGAAATTACCTTTTGAGGATGATTCTCATGACGTGATTATTCTTTCTCACGGTCTAGAGTACACTCATAATCCGTATCTATTAATGAGAGAAATTGATAGAATTGCCACAGATGATGCAACAATAGTTGTTGTAAGTTTTAATAAGTATAGTTTATGGTCACTTGTGAAAATATTTTCATCAAAACCGCCATGGAATATTAAATTTCTTTCACCATATATTATTAAAGAATGGTTTAAAATATTAGAATATAAAACTAATTATCAAAAAACGTTTGGACTAATGCCATATCTTGGTAAAAATATTACATCTTTTCTGTCTAATATTTCTTTTCTACACAAAATTATTCGTAATCAATTTGGGGGTCTCGCTCTATATACTTATAGAAAAAGAGTAATACCACTTACTCCACAAAAGCTAGTTTTCAATAAAAGTTATAAAGTCTCCAACCTTGCAAAAAACAACTTATGATAAAGATATACACAGACGGAGCATGTAGCGGGAATCCTGGACCAGGGGGATGGGGTTTTGTAATTATTGATGGAGAAAATACTAAATCTTCATCTGGATGTGAACCATCTACAACTAATAATAGAATGGAATTAACAGCAGCGATTAAAGCTATAGAGGCAGTAGACGTAACTTTGCCAATCAAGCTTCATACAGACTCTACATATGTGCAAAAAGGTATCACTGAGTGGATAATAAACTGGAAAAAAAATAATTGGCTTACCAGTTCTAAAAAACCAGTTTTAAACAAAGATCTTTGGATTCAACTTGATGAATATACTCAATGTCGAGATATTACGTGGACCTGGATTAAAGCACATCAGTCAAATGATAATACAGATGCCATCTATAATAATATGGCTGATGAACTTGCAACGGGTGCAATTAAAAAATGAGGCATATAGTTTTAGATACAGAAACTACAGGTCTTGACCCAGATGATGGTCACAGGATTATAGAGATTGGTTGCATTGAAATTATCGACAGAAAAGTAACAGATAATACATTCCATAAATATCTTAATCCTGAACGTGAGATTGATATTGAAGCTTCTAAAATCCATGGGCTAACGGCTGGTAATTTAAGTGATAAACCTTTATTTGAAGATATATATAGTGAATTTTTAGCATATATATCAGACTCTCCTTTGATTATACATAACGCACCTTTTGATTTGAGCTTCTTAAAAAAAGAATTCTCGTATATAAAATCAAATAATAATTTCTTTGACAATGAAATAATAGATACCTTAAAACTTGCAAGAAAAGTAAGTCCAGGTAAAAAAAATACATTGGACGCTCTGTGTGAAAGGTATTCTGTGGATAATTCTGATAGAAATCTTCACGGAGCATTATTAGACGCAAGACTTCTAGCTTTTGTATATTTAAAACTTACTATTGGTCAACATGATTTTGAAGAATTAACATCTGATGATAATTCTTATACTAGAAAAAAGGAAAATATAAATAAAGATTTTAAGATAATAAAAGCAACACAAGAGGATATTATGCTACATGAAAATTATTTCAATAAATTAAACTAATTTTTTCAATCGTTCTTTTTGTCTCTGCCAATCTTTATTTTTTTTATCTTCCCTTTTATCATGTAACTTTTTCCCCTTTGAGAGTGCAATCTCAATTTTTATTAAACCATTTTTTGAATAAATCTTTAATGGTACTAATGTCAATCCTTTTTGACTTATCTGACCATGTAGCATGTTTATTTCTTTTCTATTAAGAAGTAGTTTTCTATTAGCCGTTGGATCTTGAGCATCTGAATAATTTTTAGAACTTAGTGGCTTGATATGAGCATTATTTAAATATACTTCATTATGCTTGATAGAAATATAGCTTTCTGACAGTTGACCATTACCAGATTTGAGACTTTTAACTTCCCACCCAGAAAGCGCCATACCCGCTTCAAGTTTTTTTATAAAAGCATATTTAAAGCCTGCTTTCTTGTTGTTACATAAGACGTTCATAAAATTTTATACTTAAGGTATACTCTTATTATAGCATAAAGGAGTTGTGACATTTCTAATAAGAGACTTTCAATTCATGGCCAATGGTCATCAAAATTATTATTCATATTTGCAGCAACTGGTTCTGCCGTTGGTCTAGGCAATATTTGGAAATTTCCTTGGATGACTGCTGAAAGTGGAGGGGGAGCTTTTGTGCTTATTTACATTTTAAGTGTGATTTTGCTTGCTCTTCCTATTATGGCAACAGAAATTCTTATTGGCAAAAGAGGTAAACAAAATCCAATAAATTCTATCCGAACACTATCTTATGAATCTAGCTATTATTATAAAGATAAGCCGGATAAAAATCTTAAGCGTATTATAAAGGTAAAAGAAAACTTTAAAGAAAAAGAAATCTTTTCTAACTGGGAATTAGTTGGATGGATGGGAATATTAGCTGGAATATTTATTTTATCTTTTTATAGTGTAATTGCTGGCTGGACTATTTCTTATATCATCAAATCTTTAACAGGATCATTTACATTGATCACTGCAGCTGGATCAAGTGCAAAATTCCAAACATTTATATCTGATCCTGAAAAGTTAATCTTATGGCATACAATATTTATGATTTTAACGTGTTACATAGTCTCTAAAGGCGTAAAAAGCGGTATAGAAAAAGCAATTAAATTTTTAATTCCTGGCTTATTTTTATTACTAATTGGCTTAGCAGTGTATGCATCTACATTACAGGGTTTTTCTGAAGCTATGAAATATTTCTTTATTGCTGACTTTGATATTATTAACAGTTCAGTTGTATTATCTGCTATGAGCATGGCTTTCTTTTCCTTAAGTATAGGCATGGGATCTTTAATGGTTTATGGTTCATATCTTCCAGATGATACATCTATATTCCAAGTTAGTTCTGCTGTAGCCTTCTCTGATACATTAGTAGCTATCTTGGCAGGCATTATAATTTTTCCTATTGTATTTACATATAATCTAGATCCAAATACTGCTGGACCAGGTCTAATATTTGAAACACTTCCAATCGCATTTGGATCGATGCATTATGGTACTATTATTTCTACAGCCTTTTTTGTACTTCTATTTTTTGCTGCTATAACGTCATCAATTTCACTTATTGAGCCAGCAATTACGTTCGTTGTAGAAAAGTTCTATGTTTCAAGGCTGTATGCGACAAATATACTCGGTGTTATTACATGGTTTTTAGGAATATTTACAGTTCTTTCATTTAATAGTCTCTCTGAATTTACATTTTTTGGTATGACTATCTTTGATAACTTAGACTATCTAACCTCTAAAATAATGTTACCTCTTGGAGGATTGTTAATGGCATTGTTTGTTGGGTATATTGTTAAAAAATCTATTGTGGTGAGAGAATTAAATGCTAATGAAAGACTCGTAGAGTTCTGGTTTATAATAATTAAAGTATTATCACCATTATTGTTGATTCTAATATTCATTCAAGGAATTTTATAATTATGAAAAAAATTTATAAAGAAGAAGAAATTAATGTAACTATGCCAACAATCTTTAATCTTATAAATAATATTGAGGAATATCCTAAATTTCTTCCTTGGTGCAAAAAAACAGAAGTAACAAAGGAATCAGAAAATTCTCAAATTGGAAAAATTTTTATTTCAAAAAGTTTTATAAACTGGAGCTTCTCTACAAAAAATATAATTGTTAGAAATAAATCAATTTCATTATCTCTAATAGATGGTCCATTTGATAACCTTGATGGTAGTTGGAACTTTAAAAAGATTGATGATAATAACACTCATGTTTCTCTTGAAATTAATTATAAATTCAAAAACTCTTTAATTGAATTATCTATTGAACCTATATTCACAACTATTATGAATTCAATCCTCGAGTCTTTTGTAGATCAAGCTTTTAAAATTAAATACAATGATTAATATAATTATCAGTGATGCAACTACTAATAACCATACCCTTAATCTTAAAATAAATAATGGAACAACTATTGAAATGTTGATAACTAATATTTTAATGAAAGATATAAATAGCTGTAAAGTAGGCGTTTATGGAAAACTCAAAGAACTTACTTATACACTTCAGGATAAAGATAGGGTAGAATTTTATGAGGACATTTTGGTGGACCCAAAAATAAATCGCAGAAATAGAGTAAAATAATGACTTCTCAGAATACTAAAGAAGATAATATTAATAAACTCAAGGAAGCTGGATTAAAAGTTACACACTCACGTTGCAAAATATTAGAGATTTTTCAATCATCACCAGACGAGCATTATACTGCTGACAAACTTAAAGACCTGCTGGCTGACAGCGGCGAGACGATTGGCTTAGCAACAATTTATAGAGTACTTACTCAGTTAGAAATGGCAGATCTCATTCAGAAAAATAATTTTGACGATAATCAGTCAGCATATGAAATAAAAAAATCTCATCATGATCATTTAATTTGCACTAAATGTGGAAATATAATTGAGTTTGTCAATTCCGATTTAGAGAAACTTCAAGAACGAATTTCAAAGGAGTATAATTTCTCACTAGAGTCACACGTAATGACACTTTTTGGCAGCTGCAATAATGAAAATTGTAAACACCTCAAGAATAAATAAAACTAAGGTTTATTATCATATCTTAATTTCTTAGATAACATTTTAAAGTAATCATAATCACATGGATGTATAATTCGGAGTTGTCTTGCAGCTTTTTTAATCAAAATAGTATCAGGACATTTGATAGTCAGGTTATTTGCACCATCAAATGTAACTTGAGAATCTTCAATCGATTTTTTATTTAATTTAATTGATATGTTGTCAGTATTATTAATTATAACTGATCTTTGTCCATACGAATGTGGGGCGATTGGCACTATACACATAACATTTGATTGTGGACTAACTATAGGACAACCATTTGACATTGCGTAAGCAGTCGATCCTGTTGGTGTCGAAATAATAACACCATCAGATCTTTGTTTATTGATAAGGTTTTGATTTACATAAATCTCCATTTCAATCATTTTCAACTTGCCACAATTATTTATAACTATATCGTTCAAAGATATCGATTTATGCTGAATTTCATTAGAAATGACAGAACCTGATAATAATGTTCTTTTATCAACAACATAATTACCATCAAGTATTTCAAGTATTTTAGATTGAAAATGCTTTTTATCAAGATCAGCCAAGAACCCGATTCTACCAAAATTAAGACCCAAAACAGGAACTGCTTTTTTGTACGCATATTTTGAAGCAGAAATAAATACACCATCACCGCCAATAGATAAAACAAGGTCATATTTTTTCTTGTTAATACTAGTATCTTTAGATTCGAGTGCATAAATATCAACACAAGAGCTTTTTTTTGAGAGGTACTTTATGACATCTTTTGTTTCAGTTTTTTCAATAAAAATAGATGACGTATAGATTAGAATTTTTTTAAATTTTTTCAATACTATCTCCTACTAAAAAACTCAATAATGTATTATAAATACATATGTATAACTTTACAGAAGAATTAAAAAAAATACATGTTTTCTTCATAAAACATAAGTTATCTATAGCTACCGCTGAATCATGTACCGGAGGATTTATTTCCAAATCAATAACTGATTTATCAAACTCATCTAAATACTATAAAGGTTCGATAATTGCCTACTCAAATGAAGTAAAAGTAAATCTTTTAGGTATACCAGACAATATTATCAATAATCATGGGGCAGTCTCTGAGAAAGTCTCAACGGAGATGGCGCGAGGGTTATTAAAAGTTTTGAAGTCAGATATCGCTTTGTCCGCTACCGGTATAATGGAAAAGAATGATGATTACTCTTCGAAAGAACCTCAAGTTTTTATAACTATAAAATCATCACAGTATCAGAGCACTTATTTTGAGGAACTTTATGGCAGTAGAGATGATAATCGTAAAAAAACAGTATATTTTGCTTTTAATTGTTTATCCGATTTCATTAACAAAAATTACTTGCTATCATAGATTATTCAAAGTTCACCTGAGGAGTAATATGGAAGAGAACACAAAAAAAGCATTGGATTCAGCTATTAGCCAAATTGAAAAAGACCATGGAAAAGGCGCATTAATGAAATTAGGCGCTGGATCCGCTTATCCTGACATTGAATCCATATCTACGGGCTCATTAACACTAGATACAGCTCTTGGAATAGGGGGATTACCCAAAGGGCGAGTTGTAGAGATATATGGGCCAGAATCATCTGGAAAAACTACTATGGCTCTTCAAGTTATAGCACAAGCACAAAAACAAGGTGGTACAGCTGCATTCATAGATGCTGAACATGCATTAGATCCAAAGTATGCTGAAAATTTAGGTGTTAATATTGACGAGCTTCTTTTATCTCAACCAGATTCTGGTGAGCAGGCTTTAGAAATTACAGATACTCTCGTACGTTCAGGTGCAATATCTACACTTGTAGTAGATTCTGTTGCAGCATTGACGCCTAAGGCGGAAATAGATGGAGATATGGGAGACTCACACATGGGTTTACAAGCTCGACTAATGTCGCAAGCTTTAAGGAAATTGACTGCGAATATTAAAAAGTCAAACACATTACTAATTTTTATTAATCAAATTCGAATGAAAATAGGCGTAATGTTTGGAAGCCCTGAGACTACAACTGGCGGTAATGCACTAAAATTTTATTCATCTGTAAGAATGGACATTAGAAGAGTAGGCGCTATCAAACAAGGCGATGAAATAATTGGAAATGAAACTAGAGTCAAAGTTGTAAAGAATAAAGTCGCACCACCTTTTAAGATTGCAGAATTCGACATCTATTATGGACAAGGTGTATCTAAAGAGTCTGAATTAATTGATTTAGGTGTTAAGCACAACATAGTTGATAAAGCCGGTGCATGGTATAGCTATGGCAGCGAGAGAATTGGGCAAGGGAAAGAAAATTCTCGTATCTTCTTAAAAGATAATCCGGATATTGCTAAAGATATTGAAGATAAAATTATTGCAGCAACAACAGGCAAAGAGGTTACAAAAGAAGATAACAAGAACGATGTCAAAGAATCTGAATAGTGATATTACGAAACTTATTACAAAGTACTTGAGCATAAGAGAACACTCGAAATTAGAACTCAAAAATAAACTTTTTTCAAAAGGATTTGAGAGCGATCAAATCGACGTTTGTCTAAATGAATTTTCTTTGAAGAATATTCAGTGCGATGTAAGATTTACTGAAGAATTCATTAGATCAAGATTAAAAAAGAATAAAGGACCTAGATTGATATCATCTGAATTATCTGCAAGAGGAATATCAGATAGTCTAATCAATAATAAGCTTTACGAAATATCAGATGAAATTTGGCAGTCATGTGCCTTTAATGCGTTAGAAAAAAAAATAAAGGGAGCATCATCTGATATTAATAAGGAAAAAATATATTCCTTTTTAATTGGTCGAGGCTTTGATCATAAAATGATAAAATATGTTTTAGATGAATACAAAGATGAATGTTAAAAAGCTCTTTATAGATTACTTTAAAAGTAAAGGGCATGTAGAATATTCATCAAGCCCACTAATTCCCAATAATGACAAATCTTTATTATTTGTTAATTCTGGTATGGTGCAATTTAAAGATATTTTCCTAGGTAATGTAAAACCAAAAGATAAAGCAATTGTCTCCTGTCAGAAATGCATGAGAGCAGGTGGCAAACATAATGATTTAGATAATATTGGCTTCACTACCAGACATCACTCATTTTTTGAAATGTTAGGAAATTTTAGTTTTGGAGATTACTTTAAAGAAAATGCCATTGAATATGCTTGGGACTTTCTTATAAATAATCTATCACTTGATGAAGAAAAACTTTATGTATCTGTTCATGAATCTGATGAAGAATCAAAGAATATATGGATTGATAAAATAAAGATTAATCCAAATAAAATTTTAGTATTAGGAGATGAGGATAACTTTTGGCAAATGGGTGAGACTGGACCTTGTGGACCTTGTTCTGAAATATATTATGATCTTGGGGATAAATATGATGGCGTGCTTCCAACAAAAGGAGATCCTAAAGATAGATATATTGAAATATGGAATCTTGTATTTACACAATACAATAAAACCTCTTCAGGTAATCTAGAAGAACTTCCTCAAAAATGTGTTGATACAGGTATGGGCTTAGAGAGAATTCAAGCTATCGTGGAAGGATTATCAGACAATTATGATTCTTCAATTTTTTATGAATTAAATAAATTTATCAATTCCAGAATTAAACTTACTGGTAATTCAAAATATGTAAAGAAAATCCTATTGGACCACATACGCGCTTGCTGCCATCTGATAAATGATAATGTAATACCTGATCGAGAAGGGAGAGGCTACGTATTGAGAAGAATATTGAGAAGATCCTCTCGTTTTCTATACAAACATAATATCAAAGATCCATTTTTATTTGAATGTTCAGAGGTTATCTGTAATACGAGTTCAGACTTTCCAGATCTTAAAAAAAATATAAATAAAATTTCAGAAACTATTAAAACTGAAGAAATAAAATATCTTAAAACACTTGGTAAAGGTATTGATATGATTGATGCACACTTAAAAAACAATGCTACTCTTGATGCAGATACGATATTTACTCTTTATGACACATATGGATTTCCTTATGAAATTACAGAAGAGATAGCTCTAGAGAACAAAATATCATTGGATAAGCAAGGCTATGAAAAATTAATGTTGGCTCAAAAAGAAAAAGCTAGAGAAAGTAAATCATTTAAAGATAAATCAATTCTTAAATTAAATACTAATCATAAAACAAGCTTTATTGGATACAGTAAGAACAACCAAAAAGCAAAAATATTAGCAATTTATCATGAAAACAATGATGTTAAGGAAGCGTCATCAATAAATTATAATTATTCCATAATTCTCTCTGAT
>Ga0255777_10000331_pt1 | contig 44393 bp, 27 predicted proteins | sample 101ome_15_FD_179975 | JGI IMG/M metagenome (GOLD analysis project Ga0255777, IMG submission 179975) | Coastal salt marsh microbial communities from the Groves Creek Marsh, Skidaway Island, Georgia - 101402AT metaG (version 2) | ecosystem: Environmental > Aquatic > Marine > Intertidal zone >... | reverse complement strand
TCTCCCCCCTCCCTCGCCGTTCGCCCCTCTCTCTTCGTCTCTCTCCACGACCTCGGCCTCCTCTGACGGGGTCTCCACACGGCGCGCGCGTTTGAAAAATCACACCCGATTCGCGTCGAGTCTCTTGACGAGTCGTGACCCAAAAAATGAGAGTATTAAACTGATTTCTATGGGTCATCACTCGTCAAATCTCATGAAAACGCGTGAAATGTGGAAATGTGGAAATGTGAAAACGCGTCGACCGACCACCGGACGAGACTAATCCTTGAGTGATGACTCGTCGACGATGGGCGTCGCGACGGTTGGCGATGACGCAACAGCCTGGCGGTGCCGCGTCGGCACTTTTTGACGCGGTACGAACGAGCGGACGGGCGACGCGCGAGCGATACGGCACGCCCTCGGACGCGGCGAGGGAAATAAAAAATATTTACACCCCATCCGTGCGCGCGCGCGTCGGTGGCGGCGCGTCGTCGGTCGAGGCGCGGGTTCGAATTTCGTTTGAGATAAAGCGGGCGCGTCCGTCAAAACGCGTGAAAAGGCGAGGCGTGGTCGCGCGCGTCGACGGAGACCAGAAGAAGCGGATCGGGTGTCGAATCGACGGCGAATGGCGAGTTTTGTGACGACGACGACGCTTCGAAGCATTCGACCGCGACTGCAGTTTGCGGCGTTGACGCACGAGTTACCGGCGCTCGTCGAGGGGCTCAAGTCTATTGGCGTCGGGACGATAATTGACTTTGCCCGGGAACACCGGCCGGCGAAGGAGAGCGCGAGAGTGGCGGAGGTCATCGCGACGCGGATGCACGAGTTTCCGTCTGCGATGCACGCAGTGAAATTGAGCGCGCTTGGGATTGAAGAAAACCACGAGACGGCGACGGCGCACATGCGAAACATCGCCGCGAGAGCGGCGACGCTGGGCACGAGCGTGTGCGTGGACGCCGAGGAGAATGCGTTGCACGGAAATTACTCCAAGACTGCGTTTGATTTGATGCGAGATTACAACACCGGGGCGAGAGCGGCGAGTGGATACCCGACAGTGTTTAAGACGTATCAGATGTACCGCGCGGACGCCGTCGACGAACTCACGAGAGATATTGAGATTGCAAAGTCTACCGGTTTCGCACTGGGCGCCAAGCTCGTCCGAGGCGCCTATCTTCGAGTGGATCGCAACTCTGGCGCCTTGCTTCCGGACAAGGCGGCTGTCGACAAGTCTTTCGAAAAGGGCCTCGGGATTACTCTCGAAGACGCCAACGATCACGTCACTACTCTCGTCGCCACGCGCAACATTGCCAACATTGAGCAAGCGTTGGAGCACGAAAATGGCGACCGTTGCGTGTATGCGCAGCTGTTGGGTATGGACGACGAGACAACGAACCGGCTTTTGCAAGAGGCTCCAGGGTCAGTGCTGAAATACGTGCCATTCGGCAGCATTGTTGAATTGAGCCCTTACTTGTACCGCCGTTTGCTCGAACGCATGAGCTGGTCCTGACACGACGCGAGAGCGTGGTGAACTGTCAGTTCCAGGCTTGGAAGCTGACTCAGCAACTTAGAGCGGCAAGCTTTTGCACACGTGGGAATGTTGTACAGCGCGCGCACCCACCGCGTCTTGAATGAATTGAATGTCCTATTGAATGTTCTCTTGTTTCCTAGAAATTATTCAAAATGTAATCATCAACTGAAATGTATTTAAGCTATTTTGTCAAAAGTCCCCAGATGCGGAAGGTGACTGTTGGTCGCTTCGCAGCTACTCGGCGCTCTTGACAAACATGGCTCTAAAATCCGCGTTCGTCTTGGCTTGACCCGTGGTATCGTCAACGTCACTTCGAAGACTTCGTGGCATCAATCCGAGACCACCGCGACCGCCGGAACGACCTCCAACGTGGCTCATGCGCCCGCCAGAGCGACCAGCCGGACCTCGGCCTCGACCGCCGCCTCTGCCACCGCCTCTGCCGCCGCCTCTGCCTGATCCACCATCTGGAGGACGAGAACGCTGCACATCGATCGCTCTACCCTTGAGCTCTTGCCCGCTCTTCATGATGGCGGCGTTGAGCGCAGACTCTTCGGAGAAATCGACGTATGCGATGCCCCGCGATTTGCCCGACGCTCTGTCCTTGATTATTCTGGCGCTCACCGTGCCACCTCGACTGTCAAAGAATTCAGCGAGCTCAGCCTCGGTGACGTCCCAGGATATGTTTTTGACGAACGCAGTCTGCAAATCGCGATCGGGAAAGAGCGTCTTGACCCGTTCGTCGTGGTCCATTCCCGTCAAGTTCATGTCAGCCTTATCGCCGCCCTCTGGCACGTCGCGAGCCCGCTTGCGAGGAACGTCCGCGGTATCCATCACCGCACGAGGTGCGTTGACCCTTCGCCGCGCCGCTCGTTCTCTTCGGCTACCACCACGCTTGTTCATTTCGTTTTTCACGTCGAGGCGTTCGCAGACTTGCTCAAACTCATAATCTCTCGCACTGCTTGCGAGATGCGTCTTGCGAACAAAGATGTCAAAGCTCGCTCGATCGACCATCGCAAGGTAACGCATTTTCGAGCGCATGACGATGCCGTCGCCAAACTTGCGTCGGTTCGCGTCGTCGACAGTCTTCTTCGACAACGTGATGGGTTCCGTTCCACGATTTAAAGCCTTGTCATACACGCTCAGGATGGTGGCTTTCTTCGCGGCATGCTTAACGAGATACTCGGCATAGTAGATTTGAAACTCAGATGCATCCCTGAATGCGTCGATTTCGGCGAGATCTTCAATCAATTTCAGCTCGACAGCGTGATCTTCACTTGACGAGTGAGTCATCATCATTCTATGCTCCAGCTCCTTCAAAAGTTCGATCGTTTTGCCGACATATATGTACGGAAGGAAAGACGACTTCATCTGTTCAACCGCCGTGCGAACGAAACCGACCGCCATGTAGGCATCGTGTTGATCGCCTCTGAGTGCGTTATCGACGCAGGTCATGACAATTCCTCCGTATTCGTCAATATCTCGGCACTTGGCGTTCAACGCGCGGCCAACAAAGGCTGTCGAGTTGGAAAACGTGAGCACGAGGGACCACAGAGCGCCAGAGGACGGACACGCCCGCACCGCACGGCGCATAAACTGTTCCGACACCGATACGGTCGTGTCCGACCGACCTCCCTCTATGGATGCCAAGTACGCACCGTAATCTCTCCAAAGCTCGCCGACGTACGGCGCCTCTAAAATGGCGCGCTCGTACAGGTGGACAACTCTGTCTGGCATGCCGATGGAAATTTCAAAGTCTATGTAATTCTTGTACGCTCGAAGACGCTGACCAGGCGCCGTATTCTCATCTGCCAACTGCACCTCGAACGGTTCTCGAATTTTCTTCCCCTCTTTACCCGTAGCTAAAGCTTTTTCGTACGCGTTGGAGGTGTCTTCCACCTTTGCCTCTTCCATCCACTGCCTCGCCGTGTTTGCCGTTGCCTCGCTCGACGCGTGCGGCACCGCCAGCTGTCGAAAGAAGAGCTTTTTCACCGCCGTCACGTTAGGGGGCGCCTGCGCGAGCTCAAACGCCCGATACGCCGCCCAAATGAGATGTCCATCGATGTAATTCATCCCTGGTCCGCTCACCGCTTCCTCGTACATTGCCCGTCTCTCTGTTACGCCCGCTCCCAGTTCCATTGCATTTCTCGCCCGTCCGAGATGCAAGTGCACGCTCGCCCGTCCGCACTCCTCGATCGCCCGGCGAAACAGCCCATCTGCGCGTGTATACCTCTCCGTCTTCGGTTCGCTTTTGTTTTCAATCTCATCCCGTATCCACTCTTGCCAACGCGCCTCATCAAACGCAAATCTCTCGTTGTACTTTTCCCTCGCGTTTCTACACCTTTCCCTCAGTTTCGCGTTTCGCAGCGCATCGATGAGTTTCAACGCCGCGACGTAATCACTCCAATCGTTTTCTTCGCACGTTCGTTCCAATGCCATGATCTTTTCCATGTCCGCGTCGTCGGGCATCTCAAACTCAGAATTCGATTCTTCTGAATCGTCTTCATCCTCAGAGTCGTCGTCGTCGTCTTCGAACTCAGAGTCCTCGTCGGCGTCGTTCTCACCGTCCACATCCTCTCGTGGGACCGTCGTCTCGCCACCGTGCAACCCCGCGTCGTCCATCTCTTCGTCGTCCGCCATCGCCTTGACCTTTGCGGCGCCTTTTGACGTGCTCGGTATTTGTCGGCACGCGAACTTTCCAGTTCATGTCATCCACGAGGCTGCAAGTCGTCGCGTCGCCACCGCATCGATCGCGAAAATCGCACCGTTCGCGGAAACCAATCACTGCAGTGTGCGCGAACACCTCGCGCGCGTCGCGTCGGGAGACGAGCATCGGTGTCGCGCTCGCGTTTTTGGTGACGCTGAAACCAGGCAACGGTGACGCATCGACGACGACACCGACGACGTCGCGAATCACCCGTGTTGTCGTCGATTGCCCGCGTGGGACGACGCCGGAGACCGCGGCGCGTTCGTTCGCCGCGCTCGGTGGTTCGACGTTCGTCGTCGACGCGGAAGCGTCGTCGGAAACCGCGACGGTTCGAGACGCATCCACTGGTTTCGTCGTCGAGTTCGCGAACGCGAATCAAACGTCGACGTCGAATGGGATTGAATTCGTTGGTTTAGTCATCGGAAGCGATAATCCCGCGCGAGCGAAGAATGCGTCAGTGCGCTCGGGCGCGACGAGCGCGTCAAACGGGGAGCGTTGCGCCGGGGATGCGTACGCGGGGTGTCAAGTAACGTCGAGTGGTTTTTCGGCTCGATTCGCGCGAACCGGACGCGGGTGGACGGAGGGATCGATCGTTCGCGTCGTCCTTCGCGGGAACGACCCCGGTGATGTGGCCGAGCGGATCTTGAGATCACTCGGTCCGGATGGAGCTGTTGTGCCGCGGGGTGCGTTTCCGTCGCTCGGCGTCGTTGAGCGCGCCGCCGAAGACATGAGTCCAACGCGCACAGACTCGAGCGCTTTTGTCGGGTATCCTCGAACTAAGGCGTCGACGATGATCGAAATCCAGGACCGTCGAAGCAGTGATATGCCTTCTAGCTTTACCGTGCGCGCGTTTCGGCTGGATCTTCCCGAGGGATGCGGCGTCGTGCGTCTGTAGCATGTCAATATCAATTTTTTACAACGATTACAACCTACCGGTACCTACTTTTCAAAGAACACATCCGTTCGTATGACGTACTTGTACGCCTCGCCGCTCACACTCTGCGTCACGGCGCTCCCTTCATGCACGGGCGAGTCCTCGGCGTCGCCGTGCGGGAAACACAACACCGACCCGATTTGCGGAACGACGCCTCTAGCGCTAATCACGCCCGGTTCACCCGGTGTCGCGCCGAAAAAGGTCGTCGACCCGCCGTTGAATCCCTCGGTGAGATAGATGAGAAACGTGAGACGCGAACGAATTTTCCCGTTTGATGTGTCGACGATGTATTCACCTTGGTCGCTCAACGCGTTTGCGGGCCAAGATCCATCGACGTGCCGACGATAAATCGTTCCAGGGCCGTAGCGGAAAAATCGCCAGCGCGGATTGACGCCCACAGCGCCCGCGGGCATGAGATCCGAAATGCGGCTCCATAGCGATTCAATCGTCTGTTGCCAGACGATGAATTCGCAGTATTGTAAACGCAGCGCTCCAGTGACGCCATCGACGTCGGCTGGGTCGGTTCTTAGCCCTATGGCGTGTCCGGCGGCGATTACGGCGGCGCACTCGCGCCGCGAGAGAACGTTTGTAATCAGGAACGCGCCGGCGACGTGAGGAACGTCGTACCGCTCCGGTTGGGTCAGCCCCGAAGGGGCGAATGGAATTACCCCCGGGTGTGCTGGGGCGTAGAGTTCGAGAGGAAGCCGGTCGACAGGCCGCCGTCTACCGTCGTTCGTACACACGAGCTTGAAACTCCCGGGCGGATATGACACGTCTGAAGCCAAAGTCGCTACGCCGCCATTCTCTTCATCATCACCATCACCACGTCTCCCTACCGAAAACGGCATTTGCGTCCGAATTACCGCCGTCGAACCGGGTTCCCACGACCCCCCGGCGATCCCTCTCAACGCGCTCTCCAACAACGCCAATCCCAAATCCCCATCTGTACCGCCCGGTGTCATCGCGCACGCCCGCACGAGCACATCCTTTCCCAAATACCGCTCCCCGCTCGTCGAATCCCTCCTCGACATGAGCTCCAACGCCTCCCTCAACATCCCACGCTTTGCGCACGCGAAAAACGCGCACCGCATCGCCACCGGATTCCCCCCCATTCCGCGCTCTTCCATCCTCTTCAACAACCTCAGCGCCGGTTTCGCCTTTGCGTGCTTTTGACACAGTTGCAACGTCCGCGCGCACGTCGTCGGTTGCACCTCCACGCCAGCCACCAGCGCCGCATCCAGCGCGACGCACGCGTCGACGCACGACTCCGCCATGAGTGCCCGCATGATTCGCCCCTCCGTCGGCGCCGCGACACCGCCCATCCGACCGTTATCTTCCGCCATGACATCGTCCGCAGCCATCGCTCGACGTTCACCCTCCGCGAGCGCCGCGACATCCGTCGGCGTCGTCGCCGTCGTCGACGCCAACGTCGCCGCCCCGCGACGCACCGCCGCGGACAAGATCGTCGCTTCCTTCGTCGTCCTTCGCCCCTTCGTCGTCGACGTTTTCCTCGCCGTCAGCGTCGACCCCGGCGCGCCGGTCGCCCCCGACTTGACGCGCGCCGCCTTCAACCGCTGCCGCTTCGTCGACTTGGACATGCGTGCGGACCGCGGTCGCGACGATTCAATCGATCGACGGAGCAGACGACGCGGAGGAAGAAACGAGCGAGATCCGTCGTCGTCGTCGTCGTCGGTCCGATCGCGTCGCTCTGTCCCCTACCGTCTTCGACGCGCGCGGTGTCTCTCGCGAAAGCTGACGTCGCATCAAAAAAGCTGACGTCGTTCGCGGGTGTTTTTTTACTACGTACGCGGGTGTACACCCACCCGATCGAGGACGGGGTGTGTTTCTCTCTGTCTGTCTGTGTGTGTGATAATCGTGGGTCATGACTCGTCAACCATATCGGATTTGATATCCCACGGACGGGCTGGCGGCACACGCACGCGCACGCGCACGACGGTGGTGCGTGCGAGCGACGTTTTTCTTTTCGATCTCGACGCGCGACGACGACGACGATTATGATGACGATGACTGACGGTTGACGGTTCGCCACGCGCTCGTTCGTTCGTCCGCGCGATGCATGCGCGCGACGAACGCGGGCGCGAAATTGAACGATCGCGCGCAGAGAAGACCCGCGGACGACGGATTGAAAATAAGATGTTGACTGCGAGAACTGCGGTTTCCAACGCGACGGCGCTCCGATCGACGGCGACGACGAGAAAAACGACGCGACGCGCGAACGTGGCGACGTACGCGGCGGCCAAGCCCAAGGTGTTGAGCAAAGCGGAGGAGCTTCGACTTCTCGGGAAAGCCGTGACGGCGGCGGAATCCTTTGGGTTGATTTCTCTCGTCGAAAAGTCTGGCGTGTCGTTGAGCACGGTGGAAAAGCTCGGGTTGTTGTCCAAGGGTGAACAGATCATTTACGATCGCAAGTCCCCGGGTAACATTGCGGCGCTCGGATACGCGCTCGCGTTGGCGGGCGCGGCGACGGTGTACTTCTTGCCAGATGACTCCGCGGCTGCGGTGACGACGCAAGTCGTCGTCGCGGGTGCGGCGGCGGTTGGTTTTGCGCTCACGCAAACCGTCGCGTCGACGCTCTCGACTTTACAAAAGTAAGCGCTCGACGTCGCGGGACGCGAGAAAGTTTTGCGTCTTCTCCATTCTCGACGTCAGAGAGCTAGCTCTTTGCTGCTTGTTTGTAACACTCGCCGAAATCACGAGGTGCCATAAAATTACAAAATTCCTAGGTACCGGTACTATTTCGACGCGGACGCGGCGACGACTGGGCCGTTTTCGTTGTAGTACTCGCCCGCTCGCGGAACGTACTTGGCCGATCTGTCGTACGCCGGCTCGAAGAGCACTCGAACCGTGTTCGCCGTCGCCTCGCTCGAACGAAACGCGGTGAAGTGTAAGTGTGGTTCTGGGCTAAATCCCACCGATCCGCTCAAACAAATAACTTGTCCCCGCGTGACGCGGTCGCCGACTTGGACTCTCGAGCTCCTGTGCGCGACGTGCACGTACTCGACGTACAAATCGCCACCCTTGACCTCGTAGCGCTCTCGAGTGGCGACGGAGCTCTCGTCAGCGCCGCCCGCTGTAGATGACGCCGCACCGGCGGCGCGCGCCGAGGAGGAATCCTCTTCATCGAGCTTTAAGACTATCGAGTTCCACTTGAACAAGTTGCCCACGGCGATACCCGTGAGCGTGTTGGAATCGTTAACTTCCACCACCTCACCGTCGCCCACGGCGAGCACGGGCGTGCCGACGTCGCACCTAAAATCTACCGCGTGCAAGTTACCAGAGAAGAAATGCGTCAGCTCCCCACCCTCGCTCTGTGTGCACAAAAACCGCTCGCCGCGCAACGGAAACCCGACCGATCTAGCGTGCGTATCGTTTGGCTCTGGATGCATCGACCACGGCCGAACGTCGTTGTCGATGCGTACCGACCGCACATCCTCACCCTTCTTCAGCTTGAGCCGACACAGGTGCAAAAACGCGTTCGGTGGCACGAGCGCTATGAACGTCGTGACGTTCGAGCGACCCCCACCGTTATCGATCGTCACTCCTTGTTCCAGCTCTTGCCCGTTTCTCCCGACGCACTTGGTTTCGTAAACCGTCACGTACGCCACCTTGACGCACTCACCGTCCCCGACGTTCGTCACGCTCAGCCTCGCCGAGAAAGAGCGCGATCCTTGATCGAAATCGATCGCAACGTCCGGAAACACCGCGTCATCCGAGTATTCATCCGGATCCACCGCCTCGCACCCCAAGTGCCAGGACGTAGCCGTCGCGTCGAGAGCAATGTGACACCCTCGTCCCGCCTCTGTGACAAACGCCGGATCCACGCGAGTCGCCGACGCCGACGTCGTCGTCGCTTCATTCGTCGATCCCCCGCTCGGTCGCATCTTTCAATCACTGTTCGTCGCCTGTCGTCGTCACACGAACAAATAGCGACCGCGTGACTCGACACACGTCGTGACCTGAAGAAACTTGTGTGCACTTTTTTGACTTTGCTTCGAGTCCATGGCCTATCGACGGTTCATGAACGGTTAATGCAGTCAAAAACATTTTCTTGTCGTTTGAGTCCTCTGGACGTTAAAGCTTGAAAGCATGGCGTTTACGTTCGGCGCGACGCCGACGCCGACGCCGACGCCGACACCCGGTGCGGCGGAACAGCAACAACCGCCGGTGACGCCGACGCCGACGCCGACGCTCGCGTTATCGACGACGCAACCGACGGGGACCGGCGGGGATGCCGGGAAACTCCCTGCGCTTCCAGCGACTCGAGCGTTGTTTTACGCCCTCGACGAGTCGAACGAAAAACTCGACGACGCGACGGCACGGAAGCTCGAGGAGGCGATCGAACACGTCGCAGGCGTTGGAAGCGGGTATTTAAAACCGTCGGAGGCCGCGGCGAGGGCGTTGGGATCGGGATCGATCGAATACGGTGGGAAGACGCTCAAGGTGAGCGAGACCACAGCGCGCGTGGCGAGCGCGTGCGGAGCGAGGCTTCGGTTAGATGAACGGCAGGCGTACGTCGTGTTGAGGCGGTGGATGGAGGAGAGCGGGGCGAGTCGACCTACGGAGGCAACGGAGGAGGTGATTCGGGAGGTGATGCGGTTTTACTTTAGGGAACGGTTGGGGACGATCAAGTGCGCGCACGCGCTGTTGGTGAGGAACTCAGTGGGCGGGGAGTCTGGGAGCGACGGAGCGCACGACGCGGCGGTGACCAAGATGCTCGAGCGTGGGTTCGAGGAGAATGTGTGGAAGGCTATCGACGGGCACATGAGCGGAGCGACCGCGTGCGGACCCGAGGGAGCGAAGGCGGAGGATGCGAACGCGTGGGCGGGACAGGCGCTCGAGGAAATGGTGGCGCTATTGGAGGTTTTGTTTCTGCTGTATTACAACAGGTTGAAGTGCACGCCCGAGCGGTTTTCAAAGCTAGCGAAAACGTTCGAGACTGGGGCGCTTGGTCGGGTGCCCGCGGCGTGTCTGGAGCTTGGCTCGAGCGTTCCGCAGTACCAGGTGAATGCGTTTACAGACGACATTCGAGCGCTGTGCAACGTCACACTCATCGCCGCCATGGATTTAGAGAATCTCGTCGATCGGTTTTCGGGGAAAAGTCTTCAACATCACGCGTTTTTGGACGCAACGGTGATCAAATCTGTCACAGAGACGATGGAGAAGTGGCAATCGGACGATTCGCACGGACCAACTTTGCTTGCTTGGTCGACGTTTCTGACTCTACTACCGTCGGACGCTGAGTTTATGCCGGGTAGCTTTTCGATTGACACGATGAACAAGAAGGCGAATGAGTGCGGGCTCGCCTCTTTCTCGCGGCTACTTGACGCCGAGCAGTTGCGCGGTGAAGACCCAACCGTAACCCTTCACAAGAGCGTGTTGAAGAACATGTTTTCCACCATTTTAGCGGCGTACGACATGCTTCCGATTCATAGATTACCACAATACGAGTTGAACCAACTTTTAGAGATTCTTCAGAAGATACTCGCCAATCAACCTTTGCTGTGCGAGCAGTTCTGGGGAGGGGCCAGAGGAGATGGTCAAGAAGCGCCGCTCTTCGCGCTTATGGAGGGATGCAGAGAGCGCTTTCCCGTCGATTCAGTTCCTTTATTGCGCGCGCTGGCAGCGCTGTCCGAGGGACACCGCGCCGCTGAGTGCGCTTTAGCGTACATAGCACAGCTACCGACGGTTGCATTGCCGGTACCGCCGACTGATATACTGGAACAGTGCATTAAACCAGGCCCTGGTTCTGAGATGGATGCCGTTGCGGGGACAGTGCGTGGCACCGTGACGACGTCGCAACGACTGACGAGCCCGTACATCCCCGGCGGCTACATCGAGGCGGGCATGTCGGGATTAGCGATTGACTTGGGACCGCACACGACTCCCTTGATTATCTGGGGGGCTCAAGCGGACGGTTTGCACCTCTGCATCACGCGACTTTCGATGCTGTCCAGAACTGGTTTGAACGGCGCCTTGGGTGACGACGAATGGGCTGAGCTCGAAGCGGGTGCGTTGTTCCTTTCCAAGGTACTGACGCACGCGCCATCGTTCGCGAGACCAATGCTCTCGTGCGACGTTTCGCAGTCGGTCCCGAAGGGCGCTCCCGCCGATATCCTCACGAGTTTGTCGCTTGCTTTGCACGTTTCCAGCAAGTCTCTCACTTCAGAGCAAAGTATTCGACGTACGGCGATTATTCTGCAGGCACTGACGCCGCTCGCCGCGGCGGCTCCAATGAGAACGTTAAATGAAGTTCTCGAAGCGCCTCTACTTTCTGGAACGCCGGGTACTGGCGTGCCGGGCCTCATTCGAGCCATTCGCGACAATGAATCCCGCCTAGGAGAGTACCCGCTCACTCTCGCCGTCCTCGGCCTAGTTGAAACTTTGCTCGCCCACGGTGGACTCGGGGACAAGCTTGAGGCTTTAATTGACCATACGCTCCAAGAGATTGCGGTTCGGCACGTCCAATGGCGTTACAGATTTAAGGCTGAGAAGTGGAAAGTACAAGCCGCCGTTCAACGCGTGCTTCACGCCATTTTCACGCCTCGCGACACCAACTTTGCGATGCGACTCCGAGACAGGGTTCTTTCTTATTTAGTCAACGACAAGGCGATATGTTTCGGGATTCTCGCTCCTTTAGTGTATAATGCAGACGCGTTGCGCAAGCTTCACGAGGAAGGCGGGGCGCCTCGAGCGGAGGAGGTGATGGCTCTCGAACAAGCCATCGCGTCTGTGCTGAAATCGATACCGCTCATCGTGTTTCACGCGAGTGGTAACTTTGGAGGTGCGCTCGAAAAGATGTTGTTGATTGAGACGAACAATCATGGCGCTCCTTTGGCAAGTTCGATCGCTTCTTACGCTGGATACCCGTACGCTGCGGTTTGCTGTCCGCTGGCGCTTCCGGCACTCGTGCCCCTGTGCGCCATGGCAGCCGCTGTACCCATGGCGGCTACTTTAGATCAAAAGGACCGCGACGCCATCTTGGAAGCCATCAACCGCATGTTCAAGCACGCAGATGTCGAATTAGACGCCATCTCGGATGCGATGGATATGTTGGCGGCCGGAATCGCGAACCAACCAGAATGGGTTGACATGCTCCTCGTACCCGTCGAAGATATGGGCATTCTCACGCCGACGCCGACGACAGCTCCTGCGTTACCAGCGGTGCAGCAACCGGCCGCGTTACAGGCGCCAGGTACGCCCGGAGCCGCTTTGGTGCCCGCCGCCGCTCCCACTCCGGCGCCCGCCGTCGCACAACCGGCAAAGCCGACCGCCAAGAAGTTGGCTGGAGCCATCAGTCTGATTTGGGATCTTCTCCAAGACCCGAATAAGCTGCGCGCGCAGTCTCCAAGATGTTTAATGGGCATTTCGCGCACTTTGAACTGCCTATGGAGACGTCGCAGAATGCTCTCAAAATCGATCGAGACGCTGACGGAAAAGAATGACGAGTTGTGGAAGACACTCGAGGCGTGCGTCCCGACGACGACTACCGACAATCGAGTCTCGACCGCTCACGGTTTGAACACGATGGCTTCGATTCTTTCGCTTTTCGCCATTGAACTCGAAGAGTCAAACGCTAGCGACGCTTCAAGTGTGGCGTTCCGCGCGCAAGTCAAGGAGTGGTCGTCGTCCAAGGTAACTGCTTGGCTTGAGATGTGTCTCAAGTACGACGGCTGCTCGCTCGAGCGACGCAAGGCTCAGTACATGGCGCAAAGTTGTGTGCTTCAATGCGTGGCGGCTCTCGAAAGAGACGAATCCATCGCGAAACGATCGATTCTCATGTCTGACGCCACTTTCCAAACCATGTGTGCACAAGTACGAGATGCTTTGTTAGCGCACTCGGCAGCGAAGGAGCTGCGATCGTCTGGTACATCGAGCACAGCCATACTGGAAGCTGTCGCCGGCGAGGCGAGCAGAATCGGTTTGGGCAGCGAACTGAGCTTGGATCCGATTCATCGTCTCCTCGCAGCTGCGCGTGAGATGCATGTCGAGGCGGCACTGCTCGTATCAGCTCCGCTGGGAATCACGGGCATGGCGGAGTATGGAGACTCCTATTTGTACGACTCGGCGTGGATTCGCGTCGCCACTGGGTGCGTGGAATCTTCCGTCGACGGCCAATGGGGTGCTCCAGAAGGTGAGCTCGCGAGTCTCGGAAGAGAAATGAGCGGGAAATTGGCGGAAACGTGTCTCGCGTCGTCCGTCGCCGATGCGCAAGGATCGGCGGTGTGCGCGCTGCGCACGTTTATCAGCGCTGCAGCGGGTCGTGAGTTGCCCAAAATGCACGCCGGCGTCTATGAAGTGCACACGAATGAGCCCGCGCCCGCGCTCAGTGCGAGCGCAACGCCACCTCAGAGTGGTGAATCACTTTTGAGCAACCTTTCGAGAGACGCACGCAAGAAGATTGTTCTTCGAGTTACCGAACAGTTGGCGAAAATTGTCCAGCACGATTCGACGAGCGCCAACGGCTACGTCAGTCCGTTGGCGGTCGAGGTTGCTGAGCTATTATCCGTAGTGACTCAGCTTTGGAGCATTTCTGTCGAGAGCGCATCGCCACAAATGCCTGCGGAAAACGACTTTGATCTCGTCAGCCGAATCGTATCGACCATTGTCAACATTCTGGCATGTCGAGCGAGCTCCGCGGGCGTGCCTTTGCGAGAGGCCACCGTGTTGGTGCATCCCTTGCTCACGGCCCTTCTATTCGCCGTGCGCGCCTGGAGAGCGGGCGCACAATCGGCAAAGACTGTGCAGCCGAGTTATGAGCTTGGTCAAGCCGCTTTGCCGCTGATACCGTTAATCTGTCACAGTTCGGCATACACCGACGGTTCAGCAGGTACCACCAGATCCACGTCGAGCGTCTCGTTAATGCTTTTGCAGGATATTGCGCAGGACTTGCTACCGACGTCTGCGCTTCTTAAAGTTTTGAGCGCACACAGAATTCTGCCGCAACTCAAAAAGGCGACGGGTGACGACGATGTCGACAGCGTCACCATCGCCGCCTTGAACACCTGCTTGAGTTTGTCGCATAGCGATCCGGGCTCGGAAATTTTATTAGCCTCCGACACGATCCGCCAGCTCGCCATCCTTTGCGTGGAATCGCACCAAGATCCCGGGTTCAAGACGGCGAGCGTCGGACACGAAATCTATTGCTCGGCGTTGCACGTGACGGCGATGCTCGCGGGATCTTCCCTTGCAAGTCATTCTAACGTGGGCGAGGATTTGATTCGCTTTTGCGCCACGCTTGAGCAGCGCATGCTCGACGCCATGGCTCCGAAGCAGGTGACTCTCGCGGCGCTTCGCGAAGCAGAAGTCACTGCGCTCTTCTTCAGTCACCTCGCAAAGAGTTTTGGCGGAAGTTGGCAGGTGCAAGATCCCGAGGCACAACTGAGGTGCCGCAAAGCGTGCGCCCTCTTTTTGCGTTGGCTCGCGGCGCCGCAGCTCGTCTCTGGCATCAAATGCCCGCGACAAAACGCGGCTGACAACAAGCTGGCCAACGAAGAACCCAGGACACGTGCAAAACAAGCTTGGTTCCAAGCCACCGCGCGCGGAGACGCCGTTCGCGAAGCTTCATCGCCTCTCATCGGCGTCGTCGCCAAGGGGAGTCCCGTCGCCGACGCCGCGACGCGCAAAACCGGCAACGCCTACTCCGAAGCCATCGCCACGGCCATGTACGCCGCCGGTCGTCGCGCCGCCGAATTCCTCGCATCTTTCCCTCGCGCCGTTGATTCCGCCTTCCTCGGTTTCGACGTCACCGCCGCGCTCAGGGACCAATGCGACGCCGTCGCCTTGGACGATTTCGCCGGCGCCCCCGTCGGCGCCGCCGAAACCGCCCTCGCCGCGACTCTTCAAGGTTTTCGCGACGCCGCCGTGCGCGTCCAAACCCTCGAAGCCGCCGTCAAAGCACGCGTCGACACCGCAGCCACGGGCGCGTCGCCGCGTCCCCTGCGCACCGCCGCGTCGACGGATTCCCCGTTTCGTTGAGCGAGCGCGCGCTCCTTGTAACAACAATGACGACTGAACTGAACGACCGACTGAAAAAAATCCATAAACTCACCCACCGCCGTACTGTGGCCATCCCAACGCGATCGATTCGATTCGAGAAGACGCGTGGAAACGGAAAGCGCGAAAAGTGTGCACCGCGACGACGACGACGACGACGACGACGACGACGACGACGACGACGACGACGACGACGACGACGACGACGGCGACGACGCGCGGGACCCGATCGGTTCCCCTCCGGACGTCCGACGATAACCCATGACCGCGCCCGCCTGCCCGTCCGTCCGTCCGTCCGTCCGTCCGTCGTTCCCTCCGCGCGCGAACGACGCACCCGACCGCGAAAAGAGTCGGCACCTCTCGAAACCGCGAAAGGGGGCGCCAAAGGTTCGTTTCGGTCGATCTCATCCGTGCGATCCGCGATCCGCGATGTGATTGAGTGATCCTACTAGGGGGAGATATTTTTATCGTTCCCGGTATATTGTGTACAGTTTACACATATAAACACGCAACGCGAGATTGCGTCTCTTTTTTGTTCATTTTTTGATCGTCGTTTCGCCCCCCCCCCCTTCTCTCTCTACCCGGGTACTTTTTTATGCACCATCGTATTCATACGACGAGTCGTGAACGGTGAAATGATCCATACACAGGCCCACCCACCCAACGGACGGACGGACGAAAGCGCGCGTTGCTGACGGTGGAAAACGCGTCCGACGAACGGCACACACGGTCGCGCGCGTCGATTGATTAGGCGACGATGCGACGACGTCGCGGGGACCTCCCGACGTCGAACGCGGGCGGCGGCGGTGGTGAAGGCGGCGGCGGCGGCGACGACGACGACGACCCGACGGCGTCCGTCGTCGTGGTTCGAGAAGACGGCGGGAGGAACGACGCAGGGAAAACCGCGGCGACGCGCGGATTGGTACGTGTGCGCACGGTGCCGTTCGTTTTGACCCAAGGAAAATTTCGCGATTTTATCCGCGACGAACGCGCGCGAACGCGAAGGAACGACGAGGACGTCGCGCGGAAATGTGAGAGGAATGAGTGACTGACGAATGCGTGACGCGCGCGCGGTGAACGTAGGATGCGATATTCGCGGCGATACCGGAAAAGGAATTTGCGAAATCTCAAGCCGAGCTTGGAAAATCAACCGCTGACGCTGAAGATAAAGAGGGCACTACGACGAATGGGGACGACGATGGGGACGCCGGGTCGGGGGAGAAAACAAAAACGGATGGGCGAAAGAGTGTTAGATCGCGCGCGGGCGGCGATGGCGGGGGACAAGGCGACGGTGTCGCGGGTGGCGACGCGAATGGAGTCGCCGCGAGTCGCGGATCGGAGGGGAAAAGAACCGCAAAGGCAAGCGAGGCGAACACGAACGCGGCGAACGCGGCAAAAGGTGGAGCCAAGCCGCCATTGCCGAAACCCGATTACACGGTGAGTTGCCCGCGATGCAAGAGCGACGACACCAAGTTTTGTTACTATAACAATTACAACATCAAGCAGCCCCGGTTTTACTGCAAAGGCTGCTGCAGATACTGGACCGAGGGCGGTATGTTGCGAAACGTCCGCGTGGGCGCGGGAAAGAGGAAGAACAAAAAAGCGGCGGACCGATTGGCTGCGGCAGCTACGAATGGTGGTGGAAACGACGCGGCGGCGGGTTCCGAGGCGACCAAGTTGGGCGGTAAGCGCCCCCGAGCCGGCTCGGATGCCGGCGCCAAGAAGAGCAAATCGAGAACAAAACGAGACGGTAGTTCCGATGGAAGCGCGACCGAAGCGGAGCAGCGCGGACAGAATCGACGCGTGATTGATAACACGTGGAATGGTGCCAACGGCTCGAACACGGCGTCAGAGACGGCGTTGCGCGATAGATCACCAGAAGAACAGGGGAGCGCGGAAGGCGGCCCAGTCAACGGCAGCGGCCCAAATGTACACTATTCTCAGGGAATGGGTGCTGCCGGTTGGGGTATGGATCCCGCAGTCGCCCAGTATATTGGTTCCAACATGCTTCAGAGTGCTGGTGAAGGCTCTCAAGCCCGAGCCGCGGCTGCGGCTGCCGCTTCAGCTGCCATCATGTCAGCGGCGACGCGGTGGGGCATGCAATTCTGGAACAAGAGCGCGTTCCCACCTTTTGCGTCAAACACCGCCATGGCTGGTAACCCGAATTCGGTTCATCCGCAGAAAACCGCCGTGTCGGAAGCTGCGCTCAAATCGGATGGTTTGTCCCACCCGACTCCGCTGCACCCGATGGCGGCTGCCCAGGCGTCTTCGCAGCAGAACACGCACGGCGCGCAGCAAAACGCCGCGGTCGCGCAATACTCGTCGCTATTTCAAAATCCATGGGGACAATTCGTACAAGACAAAGGTTTTTCCAATCCTGCTGCGTTCCAAGCTATGCAGCAACAAATGTTTAACCAACAAATCGCGGCGCACTTAATGCAAATGCAGCAGTTTGGCGCAATGGGGGGAGCGTTCGGTTACGGTATACCCCATGTTGCATCGATTAATCAGGCCTCAGGTCCTGCGCCGCCACCGTCGTCAGCCGTCAACGTCAAGACGGAAGTCAAAGATGAACAGGCGAAAGAAACTACACACAAGAAACCTTGAGACAACTCCATACTCCTGTACACGTAAGTAAAATTTGTGCTCGCTCTACTTAGGCCATCGCATACACTTCCACGCTTAACGAATTCGTGTTAAGTAGATTGATTTTAATCGCAATAATCGCAATCACTGCTTTCTTATTTTATTCCCCCTATAAAATCTAAAAACTACTTGCCGCGTCTCCTCGTTGCTCCTCCCCGACGCGGATCTGCGCGGGGTTGGCTCAAGGTTTGAACCTTCATCTTCATCTTACTCGTGAACATGTCGAGCAGAAGCTTCCGACGAATGGTGACGAATATGTTGGCAGTCGATAACAAACCTTCATTCGCTGCGTTTTCGGTAAACTTGTTGAGAATGACCGCAATGATTAGGCTGAGTAAAAAGTACGCGCCTATGAGAATGAAACTCGTGAAGTAAATTGCGGGAACAAAGACGCGCGTGCAGTTTGCCGCAACTCCGTCTAAATTGTACTCGCACTTCATCGTATCGATCATGATGCGCTTCCACTCGTCGCGCGTTATCACACGCAACAGAACCATGAGCGATGACCCGAAGCTTCGAAAATTCTCCACGCGGCCAGTCCGCAACGATTCAACCGTCTCGTAATCGCCAAAAAGGCTCATGCCCAGCACTGCGTACACAAACATCAACATGAATATCAGAAATATGACATTGAATGCGCTTTCCACAGAGTTGAGGCACGTGTCAAACACAGCTCGCAGTCCTTTGGCTTGCTTGAACAACCGAAGAACTCTCCCCAAGCGTATCACTCGCAACACCGTCGTGCCCAAGAAATCTGCTCCGGCCAAATCTGGGATGCTCGCCATGACGATTATGAAGTCGAAGCGATTCCATGATTCCGCAAAGAAACGACGCGGAAACAACGCAATCATCTTAAGAGTGAGTTCCAACAAGAAGATCCACGCGAAGAATACATTGGCCGCCCTTTGCGTGTCAGAGTACCACATCGATTGTCCTTCATGATACGAAGCCATGAAGACGGCATTGAGCAAAATGCACGCTATGATGAAGGATTCAAATCGTGGGTGATACGCGGCTACGAACGCAGCCTTTCTAAGGAAAAATCGCGGTGCATTGGTGGCATCGTCATCTAGCATGCGCAGCTCAGCCTCGCGTCTTTTAATCCTCAACACTTCCGCCCATTCTTGTTGCTCGGGAGTGAGCATGTGCGTTTCGCCATTCAATTTGCTCGCTCTCTTGTAATGTTCACAGACGACGGCGACTATGGTGCTGAGCCAGATGAAAGAGAGGACGACGATGGAAATCAAGAAGTAAATTGATGTCCATCCGCTCTTGTTAATTGAAGGCTGTGCGTCGACTGCGTTTGAATCCATGCCCCGAAACGCAATGTCAAGCCAACCGTCTCTCGTCACGATGACAAACAAGCTCAACATCGCATTTGGCGTGCTGTCAAAGTTGAGCGGCGGATGGAGCCATTGTCGACTCAAGTGCGCACCGTCAGCGTTCACAAAAGTGCCCACGCAAGTCGCGCGGTCATCAACCGCGGGATCGTTGCAGAAATCGAATTTTCCGGCAAACAATTGTGAGCCAAAAATTGCAAAAATGAGAAACTGAAACAAGCCTGACAAGAACACCGTTCCAAGATCTGGCAAAGCGTGTAAGAGTGTCGCGACGATCAATCGCATACTTTCAAGTCTGCTCAAAAGTCGAAGTGGTCTGAGTGCTCTGAACAACCTGAAGCTCCTGACGAATTTGAGTGACGAAGCGCTCAGCGCTTCCGCGGCGAGTGATATCACCACAATGACAAAGTCTAGGCAGTTTGCGGGCGATCGAAGGTACGAACCGGGGTGCATGATCAAACCCATCGCTATGACTTTGACGATTGCCTCGGCCAAGAAAATCAGAGCAAGCGATACATCTGCCGCCTTGAGAACGGCAGCAAGAGTGCTCGTTGGATCGACAGTGGGAGCATCGATCGCGAGTTGAATGCAAGAAAGCGTGATGAAGAACAGCATGAGCATCTCGAATGACTTGCTTCGTGTGAGCATCAACATCAGGCGTCGAATAGTGTAGCCAGGCTTAATGAAACCTAACGAGTTGAAGTTCATGCAGACTTCACCAAGTGGCTTGCGATGGATCCACTTTTCCTCGTCTTCTGTCACCATGTTGTGGGATTTGTCGCTTATTTTCGTCTCATCCACGACAACGTCTCTCACGGGCAAACCATTGGCTTTTCTCAATTTGCTCGCGTGGGAGTCTTCAACCAGTCTCGGCAAGCTGTAGTCTACATCCAATAGACCTGGCATGACGATGTGTTCAATCGCTGGCATGAGAGTATTTGAGTTCCTGTTTGTCGTCCCAGTACGCTGCGATGTTGATCTCGACATGGTTTCAATGTATCCTTGCAGGGCTGAAGTCGACGCATCCGCTTGCGGTGGAGATGTACTCGAACCGTTGTCGTTGTTGAATGACTCAGTCACCGGACCGGGCCTCGGCGCATCCGTGAACGACTTCAGCCCTTCTGATATGGGTTTTCTCCGTTCTCCTATGGTCCTCTCTTTGAGTTTCGACCGCCAGACCGACGTCGCGGCTTCTACTTCTGGTTCAGAAACGCTAGGGACAGATTCGACACCACTATGGCGTGAATCCTCAAGAGTGCTCACGGCTTTCTTGCGTGATCGAAGCTCATGACTGAGTACGTTAGCTTCTGCAAGCACTTGTGCTCCGTCCCTCGTCATGCCCCCCCCTCTAAACTTACCATAGCTACCTATAGCGTGTCCTTCTGCACTTCTCTGAGCTATAATCGCCCGTTGTTCGTTTGGTTTCATACGAGCAACAGCGCTCTTGGCGGGAGCCTTGGACATTTGTGAAGCCCATTTGAGGGCTTCTTGGTTTTTACCATCTGCGCTCTGGTCGATCAAACTGCGTTTCAGTTGTAAAAGCGCCTCTTCTTGTAGAGCTGCACGATCATGTTGCGAATTCGCCCCAATCGGCATCGTGCCAAAAGCGTCGAAGTCACCCTTTGCCGTGAGAATGTGCATTTCTTCATCACTATCTGAACCTTCAGCTGCAGAGTCGATCCTCCATCGTCTATAAGCTGACTTGATCTGCCGTTCATCCATCGGCACAGCGACGCCTCTCGCTACGAAAGCCGATACTCGATTGCTCGTTTGCTCTCTGATTGACTTCGTGGTCTTCCCTTCTGGTAGACCATCATCCATCGCGTTTTCATCTAAAAGTTGCTTGCGAGCACTCGCCAGCTTATTGCTAATATCCTCAATCGTTTCTTCATCGGATCCACTATCATCGTCGCTTGCATCCTGATCGAAACCTATAACATCAAGCCAATTTTCAATGAGCTTGACCTCGCGCGCAAACACCCTCTGCTTTCTCGCTCTGATGCGCCGAACAACTCCCTTTGCGTCTGTATGCGACTCAATCTCTTTCTTTCCCATCAGTTTAAACTCTGTCGATATCATTGACTTCTTGCTCGATTTAGTCCCTGCTTTGGCCCCGAGGAGTGCTGAAATTTCCATGGTTCTTTTCCTCTCATTTTCTTTCGCCTGTCTTTCTTTCTCTTCTAGGGCCGCTCGCCGCGCTTCAGCTTCTTTAACTTCGATTGAGCGCGAAAATGTGTCCACAATCATCGCGAGAATCAGATTCAGGAGAATGAAGGAGCCGATGAACGACCATGAGATGAAGAAGAGTGCTGCGGAACCACCTCTGCTTCCTGACATGCCCACGAGCATGGTTTGGTACCACTCTGATCCCGTCAAAATCTCGAATATCGTCATGAAACTATCACCAAAAGTGTTGAAGTTCGGTCGCTCATCCCAATACTCTGGCTGTCCACCGAAGAGCTGCATTCCCAGAACGGTGAAGACAAAAACAAAGACTAGTAGAACGCCGCAAAAGTTGACAATGATGGCAAAACTCTGCGTCGTCGTGTCTATCAACCTACGCATGCTCCTGTGCTGCGTAATCAGACGCGTCGCTCTCAGTACGCGCAAAAGACGAAAAGCGCGCGCGACGGCAATACTACTATCGCGAAAACCGAGCTCTATGAGCCCGGCGGCGACGATTAACGCATCGAACCGATTGTATGGATCGTCGATGTATCCGAGTATACCCAAAGCGAGCACCTTGAGAACGAGCTCGAGCACAAAAACGCTCAAGAAGAAGTAGTTCAGGTCTATGAAAGCTTTCTCCGCCTTTTGACTCATTCCTCGGTACCGAACCGCGAGTATGAGAGTGTTGAAAATTATGCAAAACATGACGAGGCGCTCGACGTATCGATGCGTCACGATTCGCTTCAACCTCGGCTGATAAAAACTCTCACTTCTCATCCACTTGGCTGGTCGCTCCATCATTTTTGCCGCGCGCTCCTTGTAAGTCAGCTTCTTACTCCGCGTCGATGATTGTCGATTTCTCGCTTCGCGAGGAGTTGTTTCTGTAGTCTGTGGGGCGTTCGCTTCATTCAGTGCCATTTGCTCATCAAGTATAGCAGTCTGTTGATACTTTGAAGTGACGACGGCCAACATAAACGACGACACAAATATGGCGCCGACGACCATTGCGAAACCAAAGTAAAGCAACGCAGATATTCTGTCTCCGGTACCATCTATCACGCGATACATCAAATCTGTCCATCCGCGCAGAGTGAAGACGCGGTACAGAATGAACATGGCACCGATGATGTTGTTGAAAGTGCTATGGTTGTTGTCCAAGCCTTCCATGTTTGTCGCGATGCATATTTGCGACCCACCGCAGGCGCGACCAAAGGAAGAATTCGAGCACGGCAGCTCTATCTCGTCCATGACAAGTTGCCAGCTGTTCGCGTGCGCGCAACGATTGGAAAGCTTACCGGAAAACCGCTGTACTCCGAGCGTTCCTAGGACGATTAAGATGACCAGGAGGAACATCAAGACGTCCAGAACCATGCTCATGGAGGCGAGCGTCGTGGAGACGAATATGCGAAGACTCGGGAATCCGGATATCGTGCGAAGCGGTCGCAACGCCCTCAAGCTTCGTACCGCGGTGAAGCCACCCCCTCCTCCCCCGGTAGTCATCATGCCCAACGAAACCCAACCTCCGACGACGACGGCGAAATCCAACGCTCTCCACCCGTCCCGCAAGTACACGCCCGCATCTTTGGGACCAAAGACAAAGTTTCGTGCGACAACCAAGGTGAGAAACTCAATCGTAAACACGACGGTGAATATAATCTCCGCCGTCTCCAAGCTCGAGTTCCAACTCGATCCGCGTGCCTCCAACGGTCTATACAACGCCAACGTAAAACAGTTGGCAACAATCGTCGCCAACACCCCGCGCTCAAACCACACCCAATCACTGAACCGCCTAGCCCAAACCCTCGGCGGCGACGTTGGACCGAATGCGTACAGCGACTTTTCATTCTGATTCACCTCTCGCCACCATTTTTCCAACGCCGCGCGATTACGTACAAAGACATTCCCACGTTGCGCCTTGGCGTACGTCGCCGCCCTCTGCGATTCCACCGCCCTCGCCCGACGCGCCGCTTTATCCTCCGATTCGTTCACCATCCTTCACCGCCCCGGGATTTGATCGCGTCACGTTTACCCGCGTTTCGCCCGCGCGAACGACACCGAGGGAACTCCAACCGTCGTCGTCTCGCGCACTTCAACGGCCTTCCTCGCGCATCGAAGGCTGTCGTGTCCGCGCGCCGCCGCGCCCGTCGACCACCGGGTGACGCGGTGACTGACTTGCGATCGACTTTCGATCTTCGGCGACGTTCTCGCGAGGTTTAACGCGCGGCGTGACGCGCGCGCGACGGGCTTTGTCGACGACGAGACGTCTCGCGCGCCCCGCGGCTCGCAGAGCGCATGTCGCGGCACATCCGCTTGATAGGATTTGGGAGGTGTATTATATGTACAGGCGGCAGTCGCCGACGCATCATGCGCGCGTCGACAGTGCGCGCGACGCGCGCGCCCGTCTCGGTGTCGTCGCGCGAGCGTTGTCGAACCGCACGCGTCGCGACGAGCGCCGCCGGTGAGCGCACGGACGCGCTCGGGGGTCAAGATTTCATTTATTCGCAAAAGTCTGGGGTGGAGGAGACGCTCTTCAAAGGAAACACTCTCGGTATCGACGCCGACGTCGCGGATGGATCGCACCGCGAGACGGAGTTTAGAACCTTTGGGGATCTCGAGGATGGGTATCACGTGCCGAGGAGGTTCTTGGAGCGCGTGGCGGTGCACGTGAGTAAGAATGTGTTGAAGGATAAGGGCGCGCTCGGGGCGACGCCAACGCCGTTGATACTCGGGATTTGGGGTGAAAAGGGGTGCGGGAAGACGTTTAACGTCGAGCTGGCGTGTCGAAAGATGGGAATGTTGCCCATCGTGACGAGCGCAGGGGAGTTGGAGGATAGCACGGCGGGTGAACCGGGGGCGATGTTGCGACGGAGGTATCTACAGGCAGCAAGAGCGATGCGAGAGACAGGCAAGTTGTGCTGCTTAATCATCAGTGATTTGGACGCGGGGATCGGGCGTTTCAAGGATGATCTCGGGACAGTAAATAATCAGATTACGCACGGTACTTTGATGAACATTTGCGACGACCCGAATCTCGTGAGTGAGGGTACGGTGTGGCGGACGGATTTCAAGTCGACGAATGCGCGCGTGCCAATCATCGTGACAGGGAATGATTTCGGTAAGCTGTACGCCCCCTTGACTCGAGACGGGCGAATGGATCTGTGGATGTGGGAACCAAATCGCGAAGAGATTGTTGAGATGTTGGAGGCTATGATGCAAGACGACGGTCTCAAGCGCGAATGCTGCGAAACGCTCGTCGATACGTTTCCGAATCAGCCGTTGGACTTTTTTGGCGCCGTTCGCGCGAGAGTGTACGACGACGCAGTGCGAGAGCTCGTCTCTCGCGTCGGTTTGGATGGGTTGAACGATGCGCTCGTTGGTGACGAACGCAGACGCGTCGCCCTGGATCAAGTAGATGTCACATTGGAGTCTCTGTTGCGTTGCGGCGCCGAGATTGTTCAGGAACAAGAAAACGTCAACTCGATTCAGCTCGCCAGAGAATACATGCGTTGGCAAGAGCCAGAGGAGCTCGCGAAGGCACGCCGCCAAGAGGGGGCGTTAAACCGTGAGTCGCAACCGCCCGTAGAAATTCCCGTGGATGACGAGACGAGAGAGCTCATAGAGGGCGCCAAGGCGTTGATGCGAGCACAAGCTGAAGAGAGGGCAAAACACGCCGAACCTCGACCAATCGTCCAAGAGGAGGAAGAGGAAGAACCGGCACTGCCGTGGAGAGTTGAAAATATCGGTGAAGCGCAGCGTCTCATCGAAAGCGGACACCGCACCTTGGACATTCGTCCGACGAAGGATTTCAACCGAGAAACGCTCAAAGGCGCGATTTCCTGCCCCGCGGCGATTCGTACGGGTGGCATCTCCGACGCCGTCGACAATCCCGCCATCGACGACATGCTCGACTTCATTGCCCAAGACAAGCGCTTCGACGACAAGACTGCGCCAATCGTCGTCTTCCACGCCGCTGAATCCTCCATCGCCTACCACGCGGACGCCTTGCTCGCGCTCGCCGAAATCTTTGACGACGTCGTCGAAGTCGAGGGCGGATTTCCATTCTATTTCAAACACTTCACCCCAGCCGGGAAACGTCGTCCGAGATACGTCGGTTACGGCTCGGAGAACGAGGAAACGTTCTGGACCGCTAGCAATTAGCTTCTTTGTACATACTAGTATCACCTCGAAAAGTGCAAGCGCGAGAGCGCGTGTACGCCACACTCGTCGACGCACGCACGCGAAGCGAAAATCATGCGTGTCGTCATTGCGTCCACAACGCACACGATGACGCATCCGTCGTCATCCGCGACGTCCGCGACGCGACGACACGTCGCGCGCGCGTCGACGGACCGTATTTTCGGACCGAATGTCCGGTTCAGCCGCCGCCGGCTACCCCGACCGACGATGACGTGTACGCCGACGCATCGCCGCGTCGCCGCGACCGCAGGCGGGTACGACAGCGCAAAAGACGCCGAGGATGATTTATTATTCTGGAACGAGGAGGATCTCGACGACGACGAACCGATAGCGATCGAAGACGACGGCGAGGACTGGGATGACGAAGAAGAAGGCGAGGATGACGACGACTGGTTCTTCGTGCCGTCTGGCGCCGACGTCCGAGCGGTGGACGAAGACTTGTTTAACATTGGTGACGACGACGACGATGACGGGAGTGGGTACGTGATGGATTACGTGCGGGTGCCGACGAAGAACGATCGAGCGGAAGGAAGGTCTGGGGTGGTGAATACGTCGTCGCGGTCGCCGAGGAAGAACCCGAACACGCCAACGGATGCGATGAATAAGAAACGAGAGAGGATTGTGGGTGAGAGCAGCGAAATCAGCGCCAAGAATACGGAAAAGGGGATGAGTGCGGGGGATATCGAGCGAATGGTGCGCATGGGGGTGCCGAGAGATTTGTTGTTTGCGATTGAGGAGGAGAAGAAGGAGGTGACGGCGTTCAATAAGAAGAAGGAACTCGAAGCGTCACGAAGGACGCATCGGCGGATGACGATTGTGGCGGGGAAACACGCGAGGCGGAAGCTCTTATCACCGAGCGGTTTGGATACGCGCCCGATGATGTCCATGGTGCGAGGAGCTACGTTTGATATGATTTTAAACTTTTTGGGATCGAGAAGCAACGTGCAGTTTCCGCCCGAGTCACGATGGCTCGACTTGTTTTGCGGTACAGGTGCCATCGGATTGGAAGCCATGTCGAGAGGCGTTGTCGAAGCACACTTTGTCGAAATGGACCCGTGGGTGATTAACAACTGCACCAACAAAAACATCAACTCGCTCGGCGTCTCCAAAAGCACGACAACGCACACGGCAAGCGTGCAAGCCTTTATGTCTCAACACCACAAGAACGCCCGAGGCGTCGGAGGCGCATTTGATTTCATCTCCTTTTGCCCGCCGTACGAAAAGGTATCATATCCCGAGCTCTTGCTCCAGCTCGACGAATCCGCCCTCGTCAAGGATTCCACCGTGCTCCTCGTCGAGTACGCCAAGGGTCAGGCGGACGATATTCTTCCATCCATCGGCAAGCGTCTTCGACGCGTTCGCGACAGACGTTATGGTCGCACCTTCATCGCCCTCTACGCCTGTGACGGCCGCGACATCAGCGACGCCGACGTCGAAGATGGCGAAGTGGAGACGGCGAAAAAGTTTTCCCGTCCCGTGCGCCGTTCCGATCGGACCATTCGCGGCGACGAGCGGGATTGACGTCGAGACAGCTGACACTGTATTACTATTTACTCATACATAACGTTCCGAAAAACAGTTAGTTTTTGAAAAAGCACGAACGTGCCGTCAACACACACGTGCGACGTCATCACGCGACGCGAACGAACGACACGGCGATGGCGATGCGTCGCGCGTGCGAACGCATCGTCGCGCGTGCGCTCGAACGCGTTTTTCGACGCGCGTCGGATGGACGACGCGATGCGGACGCAGAAGCGGAAGTCGTTGCCGATGACGCGTCATCTGTGAGTAACGTTTCGAGTCGCGCGACGCCGTTGGACGTGCGTCTGCGCGCAGGTGCGCTCGAAATAGTCGATGCAGAGGTAGATGCGGAGGTTTTAATGTCGTGGGCGCCTCGCGTCGTCGTCGATCGCGGGTTTGAGTTGATGAGCGGGAAAGTTGGATGCGTGCTCGGGAAGATTCCGTGGGAAGCCATCGGACGTGAGTCGTGTTCGCTGGAGGTGCGCGACGTCGAACTCGTCGTTCGGGTGGGCGAAGAGACGATTCGAGAGATGGATGAGGAGACAAGGGAGACGACGCCGTCTTCGAAAGGGTCGAGGGTCGTGCGGAGGGCGATGGATGTGTTGTTTCGCGGGTTGAAGGCGCGAGCGAGAGAAGTGTCAGTGGTGGTGCAAGACGCGGCAGGCGTAAGTAAATTTCTCGTTCGGCTCGAATCGGTGGAGTACACGCACGGTCGTGGGATTGTGTTTGATGGGTTGAGTGTTCGGAGGATATCCACCGGGGCGGGGTGTTCGATTTCGGAATCGATGGTGAGCGATATTGCCGGCCGGGCGAGAGTGCCCGGCTCGAGCGGAGAGGCTCTGGAGATTGAGTTGGACGAGATTAAATCGTCGGTGTCGGTGCAGGCGATGCAGAGTTTGATTGACGTGTTCGGTTCGCGCGGTTCGAGCGGTGGGACGCGTCCGAGAGCGGCGACGTCATCACGCATGCGACGATCTTTCATAGACGACGTGCTTCACGACGAAGCTGAACCGACCAATTTGGAAGCGAGCGTGTACGAGGAAGCGAATGAGGATATGTTTCAAAGCGCGCACGAAGATTCGGAAGAGGCATATTTCGACGCGGATGAAGTGGCTCGAGAGCTTTCAGAGTCAATGCACTTTGGAGAAGACGAACACGAACACGAAGACATGCTCGATTTGACTGAGTGTGGCTTCGTCATCAGGTGTCCAAAGCTCACGGTCGCGGCGCCGTTTGACTGTGTGACCTGTCAGTTGTCGGTAACTTCGGTCGAGATTCAATTCAGAGAGTCTATGCGCGTATCTTGGAGCGCCATGCGGGGTATTTATGCCTTTGACGATGTGAACGAAATGTGCATCCGGCTCGAACCTCCGTGTGACGGCGGTCGATGTTGGCTCGACCTGCACGAATTGCGCATGGATCTTCACCTCGGTCATTTTGGATTGCGCGTGAATGGCTTCGATTGCCTAGAACCGGTCGATACGAATGACGAAGTCAATGCGTCAATTTACTGGCTGGCAGATCTCACCACTCCACTCGACGGATCTCTTGCCGCTCGTTGCGTACGCGAAGTGGGAGGCCTCGCACAGGCATCGGCGAAAGAGAATGACGACAGTTTGCGCGAGCATCTCGCGAACGATGCCTCTCTCTTCGTTAAAGTGGTTGCGCGAGACATTCGTTTCAGGGTGAGCGCTGATGTTTTAGAAGCTCTCGCGGTGATTGTGCAATCTCTGTATGAGCTCCCGGATCATCACCCGTTGGCGTTGCGTCAGCCAGCGCCAGAGTCTGTTCTGAGTCCGATAGTGCTAGCGATGGAAGCTAGCAATGTCAACATTCACTTGTTGGAGCCGGCGGCGCATCTGGGTCAATCATCAGGAGGTGCTGTGCCAGTGGTGTGCGGATTGACAGATTTTCAGTGTTTCATCGCCACGAATGTTTCCGGCATGATTGGATCAGATTTCGTTTGGGCTCAATTCGCTCGGGGTACGGTGAGCGCTGATGGAGAAGAAACGGTGACGATTGATGCATCTGAAGGCTCAAAGTACTCTTCATTCGCGTTCGCTCGGACGGAAGGGGAGACGAGTTGCATGGATCTAGGTGTCGTTGGTGCTTGCGTATCCGTTGCACAGTGTGAACCTGTGATTGAACGAGTAAACACATTCGTTTCGGAAAAGGATCGCGACGACGCATCGGTTAGTGGCATTGATCTGCACTACACACTTAGATTTGTGGACTTGTCGCTCGTTGCAAAGTCTAATGGGTCGTTTGGTGTGATGCGCACCGATTTGTTGCGCATGTCCCCGAAACATTCGCAAGATGACGCCTGCGTTGCCACGGCGACCGAAATATTTTGTGTCGGTGTGGATTGTTACGTCGCGCACCCCACGTCGATATGTGGAGTCGGTGTGCGATCTCTGCCGGCGTATCCTTTCTCTAGCCAATGCCTGCGTGCAAATCGCTTTGCGCCGGTGATGAATTCCAAAGCGATTTCACTGAGTACGGTGTCGGCCAAGTCCTCGACCGCGATCGCATCCGTCCACATGCAAGCATGCGTCGCTACTTTGCAGAAGGACACGGTTCACGCACTTCGACGTCTATTGGCGAACGATATTGAGAGTTTCGATCGCCCGGTGACACCCCCGAGTGGTGATGAAAACGAATACGTATTCGTCAGCCCAGTCAAGAAAGCGCGGGATATTTTCCACACGCGGTACCGATCAGACGTTACGACGGAAGAAATCAGTGACGCGACGAACGACGAAACCATGTTTCCAGCGCATTCGCGACGAGGAAAATCTCGGACACGCGATAGATCATCATCGAACACACCCTTGCAGCGAAAAAGCGCGCGGGGCGACAGCCCCGTGGGTCCAAACGTGATTGAAAACTTCTTTTATCGCAACAACCGTCGAGCGAAAAAGAAGAGAGCCAAGCCGCTCTTTGCAGCCGGTAGTGTATCGTCTGTGCGTCACAGTTCTTCGAGAGTGCGAACGAGTTCTGGCGAAAACTCATTGAGCGCGAGTCGTTTCGTGGGTGAATTCCCTTTTGTGCTTCCGATTATGCCAGCTATACAAGACGAGATTCAAAGTTCTCTTAGCGCTGTTCATACGCGATACTTGCCGCTCCCGACAGACTCAGTCATTCCACAGAGCACGCTTCATATCAACAACACCGCCATGGAACTTCATCTACTGCCTGGTTTGTACTGGTCTGAATCTGAGTTGAGGTCGCCGCTGCATGCCGACTCCGTCGAGCACGACCCACTTGGGTCTTCAGCCGGTGTGAAGCTCGTCGCGCAGACCTCTTCTGTGCGCATCGATGTCTTTCCGACGGAAGATTGCGAGGCGGCGCAACGGGTGGCGTTGTCTATTCGAGATGTAACCTGTTCGGATGTCACCAAGGGCGCGACGTGGCCGAGCGTCATCAAATACGACTCACTCATGGCGGCTCGGGCAGAAGCGGTCGATATGCTCACTGTTGACTTGACTACAGTGCGTCCAAACACTTCAGAACCAAGTGAATTGGAGTACGTGTTGAAAGTATCCGCGCTGCCCGTGCACCTCAAGCTTGATCAACGGGTTTTGAAACTCGTTCTCGACGTCTTTGCGGATGAGACGGATACGTCGCGCTCTGTATCGGCTCCGCCAGAAGACACGGCGTATTTTCAAAAGATTGAAGTGGGCAAACTCTCGCTTCGTTTCGAGTATTGCGGTCGCCAAGTTGACATCGACGCTTTGCGAGCGGGCAACCTCCTCGAAGCTCTCAATCTCGTGCCGTGGGATGGCGTACGCCTGGACATACAGCCCATCCGCCTCACTGGCATTTTGGGAGTCGGCAGCATGATCGAACTGGCCATCAAGAGCTGGCTCGAAGACGTGACCCAGACGCAGGCGCACAAGTTTGTCGAAGGTGTCAAACCGATTCGTTCGGCAACCAAGCTCGGACGTGGCGCCATGGATTTGGTGTCGAAACCTCTTGAATTCCACCGAGGTAAGAAGCGCGGCGGCATCATGGCTGGATTAGCCGTGGGTGTGGCGTCCTTTGTCAAGGAGGTTTCGCTTGCCTCAATCGAGCTCGGCGCATTTGCGGCTGGGCAAACCTCATCATTGCTTGTCGCTGCAGAGGATATGATCAGCGACGCGCGCGATGGCGAGACCACTGGGGAGCCATCCGAACCGAACTCAATGCTCGAAGGTCTGACACTTGCGTCAAAGGACGTATGGAGTGGCGTCAATCGCGCGGCTCGTGCCGTCGTCATCAACCCACTCAAGGAGTTCGCAGCGGGCGAAACAACCCCATCTGAAGCTGTCTTAGTTGCCATGAAAAAAGTCCCGTACGCGACCGTCACCGGCGCCAAGGGGGTCACCAGAGCGCTCGATCACGCGCTCACTGGCGCCAAGAACACTTTCAAGTCAAAACAAACGCCATCATCGACGTCAGAAACACCATTGGCTTGATTCCGCGAGAATTCAGAGAACACAGAATTCTCTTTCATTCATCATTTGTTGTAACCTCACGCGCCTTCTTATGATTCTCAACGAACAAAGCGTCATTACAAATCCAGCGACGTCCGAGCTCATTCGCGTCCAAACGCGACCCAAAATGCTGGCAACAACCCTCACCCCCTCACTCGTGCTTCACACGACGACGCACACGACCCATCCCGGTCGCGTCCGCGCCGACGTTCGTACAGCCCGACAATGCTTGCCTCAACCATCGCGAGCGTCCCATCGGTCGCGTCTGCGACCAAGCGCGCGTCGTTCAAGACGTCGTCCGTCCGAGCTTCGATCCGCGCGCGTCAGGGTACGACCAGTGCCACTCGGTCGACACACGCGGCGAACGTCGCGGTCCGTGGGACGTCGACGCGCGCTCACGCGCTCGCAAAACAACCCCCGAGCCCGGAGTTCGGTGGTGACGCCGTCTGGGACCCGCTCGGGTTGCGAAACGACGAGACGGGTGACACCGCCGGAGAGGGTTGGTTCAGAGCGGACGCGTTCGGTTTCGGCAACGCAAGCCGACGACCGACCGCACTCGCGATGTCCACGGGCCGAGGTGGTGGGTCTGGTGATGGTGGGAACATGGGTGACTTTTTCTCTGGGAAGCTTCCGGGCAAGATTGCCACTGTGTTTGCGCTGTTGGTGCTGTCGAGAGTTGGCACGTACATCCCGATCAGCGGCGTGGATAGAGCGGCGTTCGCAGAGTCGTTGCAAGGCAGCGGAGGGATGATGGCTTACGCCGATACGCTCACGGGTGGTAGTATTTCAAAGCTTGGAATCTTTTCGCTCGGTATCGTGCCGTACATTAACTCGAGCATCATCTTTCAGCTCTTGGGTAGCGTGTTTCCAGAGTTGAAAAAGCTGCAAAAGGAGGAGGGCGAGGCTGGTCGTAGAAAGTTTCAGCAATACCAAAGGTGAGTGATGGATGGGAGACGCGCGCGCTAGGAAGAAAGTGATGATCATGGCAATGATGTGACCTTTTAGGTCTCGTTCGATTGAGCTTTGGCGTGTTACGACATGTCAGCGGCCTGAAAAGAATAACGGAAACTGAGCTATGAAGTTTTGCGATGGACGCGTTCTCTTCCTGAAGAGATGAATTTCAAGACTAACGAACGACGCTTGTTCTCCCTACGTTCCAACAGATACGGTGCCCTCGCGTTTGCCATCGTTCAAGCCGTCGGTCAGTGCTTGTACGTCAGACCCTTTGTCGAGGACTTTACCCCAATGTGGTTGTTTGAACAAAGTTGCGCGCTCACTGCCGGTGCCATGATCCTCATGTACATCGGCGAACTCCTCAACGAGATCAAGCTTGGTAACGGAACCTCCCTCCTGATTTTCTCGAACATTGTCAGCGCTTTGCCATCGTCGATCGGTCAAACTGTCACTTTGGCGCAGCAAAAGGGTGATGCGGAGAGCGTGTTGCCAGTGTTTTTCGGCGCATTTGCGCTCACGACGCTGGGTATTGTTTACGTGCAAGAGGCTGAGCGTAAGATTCCGATGAACTACAGCACTCGATTCAACGCCGGTGGTCTCGCAAAGTCGTCTTACTTGCCATTCAAGGTTAACAGCGCTGGTGTGATGCCGATTATTTTCGCGTCATCTCTGCTTGCGTTGCCGGCAACGCTCACACGCTTCACCGACAACAGCGCCGTAGTTGGAGTTGCGCGTTTCTTGAGCCCTGGTGGTGGTGCGGGTTACGTCCCGGTGAACGTCGCACTCATTTGTTTCTTCAATTACTTTTACACATTCTTGCAGCTCGAGCCCAAGGATGTCGCTGAGCAGCTCAAGCGGCAGGGCGCGTCCATTCCCGGTGTTCGCCCCGGCGCCGCCACTCGGGACTACATCACCCGCGTACTCGAACGTTTGTCCCTGCTTGGCAGCGTCTTCCTTGGTTTGCTTGCGCTCACGCCGGGGGCCGTCGAGCAAGTGACTGGTTTGCAAACCTTCCGAGGTTTCGCGGGAACTTCCTTGTTGATTCTTGTTGGTGTCGCCACCGATTCGGCTCGCAAGGTTCGTTCGGAATTGGTCATGGAGTCTTACGACACGAAGCTCGATGAGTTCTATTCAAATTCGAAGAAGAAGTAGGTAGCGCAATTGTAGCAAAATAAAACGTGGAATTCTATTAAAATCTGATGTGTTATGCCTGCGGAAACAACGCGTATTATCCAACACGAACTAGAAAAATTAATATCGACCCCGTCCACCGAATCGGCCTCCACCACCTCGTCCACCGAATCGGCCACCGCCGCCGCGACCACCGCCACCGTAGTTACCACCACGCCCTCCGAATCTACCACCACCGGGTGATCCTCTACCTCCACCACCGTAGTTACCACCGCGCCCGCCGAACCTGCCGCCACCGCCACCACCAGTTGGCTGAGGACGTTGGCTAAGCTCTGGCAACTCTTCGCAAGCCGTTATCGTGATGCCAGTTTTACCGTTCGACGCCGGTTCGGAAAGTGCGCAGAACTTGTCCGCGAGTTCGGAAGGAACATCGAACACCGCAGCTGTGTTATCGAGGCTGAGAGTCAAACGGCGAAGTTGCAAATCATTCTCATTCATGCGCTGTCGAAGGAAGTTCCACACGTAGGTGGGCGTTCTGATTTGGACGTCGCCGGCGGTGAATAACAGAGTCGTCTGGCCAGAGTGAGACGTCAAAAGCGAACGCTGGCGAAGTTCGCCGTGGCCAGCGAGTTTGGCAATTGCCATGGCGAGCACTTCGACCGGATCTCTACCTTCTTCGCTATCGCTATCTTCACCCTCGAGCAAATCTCTCGCGACGTCCATGAAGAGTTTTGCGGCTCCCTTGTGAACCTTGCGAATTTGCTCACCGGCAATCTTACCGGCAGCCTTGGCCATTTCCGCCGGTTGCGGAGGACCGATGCGAATAAACTTAAAACCACCCTTGCGTTCGATGTTCGGGACGGCCCACTCGGATCTAGGAGTACACAAAGTGACAGAAACACCAGACGCGCCCGCGCGTCCCGTACGACCGGAACGGTGAATGTAAGTCTCGGCATCCTTTGGCGGTTCGCACTGAATAACGAGTTCAACGCCCGAAATATCTAAACCACGAGCGGCAACGTCTGTGGCGACGAGGACTTGAAACTTATCCTCACGGAATCCAGCGAGAACAACCTCACGCTGACCTTGATTGACGTCGCCGTGAAGCGCCTTTGCGCCCTTGGGAATTTCCTTCTGCAAGTTGTCGCACAACTCGCCGCAATCACGCTTCGTGTCGCAGAAAACAATGACGCGTCCGCCACCCGGCGCCTTGGAGCGAATAACGTCGCATACCAAATCGACGCGATCGGACCACTGGCACGGCAAGAGCATGTGTTGCACCTGACCGCTCGCCTTCTGCTTTTCGTCGCCGACCAAATCAACCGTCGCGTAGTTGCTCTTTAAGAATCGCTTGGCGATATCCTTCACCCACGGGGGCAAGGTTGCGGAGAATAGTAACGTTTGCACGTCACCAGAGCTCTTCAAGATCAACTCGACGTCGTCGACGAAGCCCATGTTGAGCATCTCATCCGCCTCGTCGAGCACTCGAAACTTCAAGTTGTCCATCACGAGCGTTTTGCGCTCCAGGTGATCCTTCATCCGGCCCGGCGTACCGATGACGATGTCGCAGCCACCTCTGAGACCCATTTCTTGCTCGCGGTACGGTGCACCACCGTACACGCACAACGATTTGAAGCCATACGAGTTGCCAATCCAATCGAAATCCGCAAACACTTGCTTGGCGAGCTCACGCGTCGGCGCCAACACGACACACATGGGTCGCCGTCCTTGCACGCGTCGACCGTTCGAAGGCATCGGAGAAATCTTAGCCATCTCTTCAATGATTGGAAGCACAAAAGCCAGAGTTTTACCGCAACCAGTGCGCGCTCGACCGACGACATCCTTACCACTCAACGCGATGTTGAGCGTCTCCGACTGAATGGGAAACAACGTATCGTACCCCTTCTTACGTAACGTCGTCTTCACCGGTTCGCTCAACGCGAAATTATCCAAATTCATCGGGTTCGGAGTCTCTGGACGTTCCGGTTCCGGCGTCATCCCATCGCTCATCCGCGCGTCTTCATCCTCGTCGCTCGACGACTTTTTGCTCTTCTTCTTTTCAGACTTTTCTTCACCCTACGCACATCAAAATCATCTCGTCAGTCATCGCGTTCTTTTCGTCGCGTTATCATCGTCGTCATCACGCACCGATTCTTTTTTCCGTTTCTTCGTCTCCGTCGTCGACGTCGCCTTGAGCGACTTTTCCTTCTTTTCCTTCTTCTCCTTCTTCTCTGAAGACTTTTCTTTAGTCTTTCCCATGCTGCTGTTGTCGCTCCGTTATCGTCGTCCTTCGGTTAACAATTCTGTGATTGACAAGGCTCTATTCTTTCGTCCCGTTCGTCGATTTGCGCGTCCGTCGTCTTCCGCGCGCGTCGTCGTCCGTCCGTGTGTGTCGTCGAAGTCGTGCTCGCTCGGCTGGCGGCGGCGGCGGTTGCTTGGCGTTGCACGTGTTTGTGTGTTTCGTTTCTGCAAAAGTGCAGCGGCGCGCTTTGCTTGGCGTCGGTCGCATCGCGCGCGCGTACTTTAGGGTTACTACGCTAGTACGTTACAGAGTGGCGTCGATTAGCTAACGTTCAGATGACGCGTCAATGCGTTTCGGTATCGATCGGCGCGGTGTCGCATTGGACGAGGGTGTAGTCGTCGGCGAGCGACTTTGGCGCTACGTGAAACGTTGGAAACTCCAACACGGTTTTCCCTCTGAGCGCGTCAGCAACGGTGCATTGAAGGTTGACGGTGTGCCATAGCTTTGCGTTGGCGGGAGTGTCGAACTTTTCGGCGACGACGAGAAATCCAAGGCTTTCGTCGTTGAGATTTTCTGCGTCGACGGGAAGCTTGAATGGGTGCATGTTGGTCTTGTCGTCGATGGCGAGCGTCATCTCCTTGACGTGCGCAGCGTAGACGTCTCGAAGTAGAGCCGTTTCCGGTACTTTCTCGTCTATGCGCGCGATGCGCGCGTCGCCAACGTGGAAAATCCACTCGAGACGCCAGTGAAGCTCGTCGTGTTTCCTGTAATGGTACGTCGTGTTGGTTCGTCTTCTCGCCATGCCGTTCGCCATGAACCGCACTTCCACCCCGCGCTCGGCGCACTTCGCCTTCAGCGCATCCAAAGCCCTACGTGTGTGATTTCGAGCGCCCCTTCCCTGACCCCGTCCTCCCCGTCCTCTACCCCCACCATCCGTTCGACGTCCGGAAGCCGACGGCGGTTCGCCCGCAGCACCGCCGACGCCCGATTCCCCATCCTCCCCGAAAGTCGGTCTCCACCGCTTCGCCCGGTCTCCTTCCGCCCCAACTTCTTCCAAAAACCGATAATCCCTCACCACGTCCGCGTCTTGGAAATCCCGTATGTCTATGAACGCCGTCCGCGTTCGCTTTCCGTCGCAATCTCTGTCCACCTTGTGCTTTTTAACGCACGCCAACGAGCACGACTTGGTCTCGCATCGCGGACACGTGTATCGACTCTCCGCCTCTTCGCACACGTCGCAGACACCGAAACGAGACGACATTCGTATCTCGAGCGCTCGTCGGCGTCGACGTAGACGTCCTCGTCGACGCGGCGCGGCGCGGAATGAAAAACTCAGTTGTACTGTCACGCGCACCACCACAGACGCCGACGCGCGCGTCGCTCGGCTCGAACGGACGAATAGACGGCGAGAGTTCGGATCGAGACGGCGACTGGTCGCGTAAGAATCAGAGGAACTCACGAACGAACGAACGAACGAACGAACGAACGAACGAACGAACGAACGAACGAACGAACGAACGAACGAAAACATGATGAATGAAGAGGGATCGCTCATCGCCGTCATTGGCGACGAGGACACGGTGACGGGGTTTTTGCTCGCCGGGGTCGGACACATTGACGAAAGACAACGTCAGAATTATTTCATCGTCGGGGAACGAACGACGGAGGATGAGTTGGCGGCGGCGTTCAAGGAGTTTACGTCGGCGAGGGAGGACGTGGCGGTGGTGCTCGTGACGCAAGTGGCGGCGGATAAGATTAGATACCTCGTGAACGCGCACTCGGCGGCGATTCCGAGTGTTTTAGAGATACCAGATAAAGAGAATCCGTACGATGCGTCGAAGGATGGGGTGCTGTCGAGGGTGAAGCACTTGCTCGGTGGGGAGAGTTGACAACGGGGCGCGTGTACGTATAGCTAGCTAGAACTTTGCGTCGTTGGCGTCCGGTTACTACGATGACGGCGATTGTTAATGAAACACATGTGAATTCGATTTGAATTTCAGCATTAATATTGCACCGCCGTGCGTTTTCTCGTGCTAGAACGATGAAGACGCGCGACTTCCTAAGTAGATGTCCAAAGGCGCTAGTTTTATCCCGAGCGAGCGAGCAATTCGCTTCGCGCGGAATTCCAATAGAGACGCGCGTTTACGCCTTGGCGACAACCTCCTTGCCAGAGATGCGCTCGTAGACTTCGCGCACCTTGAGACCAACGATGGTTTGGAAGAAACCGGTACCGTTGTTGGAGCCCGGGCCGTTTTGGTACTTGAGCATTTGTTGGGTAATTTCACCGTAGAACTTGGTGGACGTGTTGGAGAGGTGAGACTCGACGTAGATGAGCTCTTCGAGCTTGTCAAACTGACCATCCATTTCGAGGACGGTGACTTCCTTGCCGTAGAAGGTGTCCGGGCCGTAGAAGAACTTGATGCCCGGGTAAGAGCACGTCAACTTGCGGCCGCACGGGATCCAGGAGATGGTGGAGCCTTCGTCAAACAAGTACGGGGCGTCAAAGTTTTCGATGCCCTCCTTCATGATCATACGCACGCGCAAGATCTTACCTTCGTTGTCATCCGGAATGAGTTGGGTCGGGAGAACTTGGATGATGACGTCGGAGAATTCCTTTTGCGGGTCAACAAAGGCGTCGAAATCCGGCTTGCGGGCTTCGATGGACGCCTTGATGGACTCGAGAGAGTGACCGCGTTCCGCCATGTCGCGTTGAATCTTCCACGCGAACTTGACTTCGTCGGAAATGTCGAGGTAAATCTTGAAGTCAAACATGTCGCGGACGCGCTCGTCGGCGAACGGGTGAAGACCTTCGAGGATGAGCACCTCCGGGGATTCAATGCGTTCAGCCGGGTCGAAGACACCGGTGACGTGGTTGTAAATCGGCTTGTCGACAGCCTTGCCCTCCTTGAGCGCCTTGACTTGGTCGTACATCAAGTCTGCGTGGGAAAGGGAAAACCCGCGTCTGGTCAGTCCGTCTGTCTCGTTTGCTGGGTCTATCCATCCGCACGTCGGCGTGCGGTATCGAGCGCGCGCGCACGTCTCGACGATAGACGCCGCGAACGGCACCCATCCGTCTCGTCGTCATCACCGTCCACGCGGTTTTACCGCCGTCGCCCTGGGTGTTTCACTCAGAGGCGCGTCCCGGCAAACCCCTCGCGGATAACGCGCTTATCCGCGGATCGCGCGCGTCCCGAAGGATTCCTTAACCGTTCGGCCGAACGATGGTCACGGATCGAAACGACGCGACACGAAACGCGCGAGAAGAACGAGAACGCTGCTACTACACGTACCAAAGTTTTGCTCCTTGAGGTTGAGCGCGGTGAGACCAGACTCCTTGCGACCGGCGCGATCATTCAAGTGGTAGTCATCCAAGCACAACACGGTCGTCGTGTCGCTGATGAGCGTGTTCGAGTCTGGGTTGCCACCCTCGGGCGGGGTCGCCTTGCCACCGAAGAGGCTCGTCATGCGACGCATGAACGTCGACTTGCCGCATCCAGAATCAGCGGCGAGACCGATGATGACCGGTCCGTCGCGCGCGGCGGTCGTGACGACGCGCTGAGCGCGCGCGCGCGCCACCGGGGCGCGTCCTCGCGCGTCGCGCACCGGGACGGCGGTGCGCGCGCGGGCGGAGAATCCGAGCGTTTGAGTCGCAGACATGGCGTGCGGTGCGTGAATCGAAGAAGAGATTCGGATGCGCAGAGTTTTTGTTTTCGTCGTCGACGGGTGCGTCGGCGCGGAATGTCGTCGCACGCGCGGCGTCGGGCGACGGATCGTCTCTCGACATCATCCTCGCGCGCGCGGATCCATCGGTCGATCATCGCTCGCCCGACGTTCGCAACGCTTATAATATTGTGCATGAAATGGGGGTATCAATATGGAATGGACCCTGGTCTTTACTGTTTACTCCAAGAGACAACCCAAGTCATCCTTCTTGAAACAAAATATTCGCTTCTAAATGTACTTCTTTACGAGATGTGCTATGCTGAGGGTTTCCCACCGAAAGGGGGCTTTCAAGGGTGAAATTTTCACGGTTGGCGAACCGTCAATTTTGTAGACCCGGAATCGATGCGTGGGTCAGATTTCTTCCCCGCCGAGGCGAGCAACTGTTTTCGCTTGTTGAAACTTTTCAAAGTCCAAATCAGTGGAAGAAACATGTACTGTAATGTTACACTGCGTCGAACGACGAGCGATCGACAAACGTTGTTCACCTAAATATATTGTAAAGAGAGTGTCGCGCGACGAACGATAGATATCGAATATTTTGGAGAATCCAATCCAATCACGGCAGACGGTTAGCCCAGGCGAGAAGGGCGGCGTTGGACGCGGCCGGACAGTCGTCGTGCGGGCAGTGTCCGCCGATGACTGGGGTGTACAACGCGTCTGGCTTTATCTCTAAGATCCTGCTCGCCTTGGTCGGGGTCATCCAAGGGTCCTTTTCGCCCCAGAGAAGCATGAGCGGGCCGGTCCAGTCTTGGAGGAGGTCGCCGGCTTTGACTTTGGTGCGAGAGCCGGCGAGAGAGAGCTGGTAAAAGGTTTTGATGGCGCCCGGATCTTGCGCTGCGAGATCGATGGAACGCACGAGATCATCGTCGACTTCAAACTCGTACACTGAGCTGAGAATCTGACGGATTCTAAACTTGGTCGAGTAGAAGATGCCAGCGGCGACAAAGCGGCCAAACGCCTCTTGAAGCTGCGCGGCGAATGACTTCTCGGCTGATTTGTCGTCGATATCTTTGGCGTCACCCACGGCGCGCTGCGCGAGCGTCTTCTTTTCTGGACCAGCCGCGGCGTCGGGTTCAAAGTTTCCGGCGCTGTTCACGAGACAGAGTCCCTTGCAAGACTGCGGAGACGTGCTCGCTGCGTAGAGCGCCGCCAACGCACCGATAGAGTTACCGACGATGATAGTCTTATCCTTCTCTGTGGCGCCACCGATTTGCTGAGAGAAGTCAATAACCTGCTGTCCCCAGAGCTCCATGCAGTACTCCTCCTCAACCTTTGGCGACCAGCCGTACCCGAGCATGCAGAGCGCGTACACGCGATATCCCGCACGCGCCAACGCCGGAATCGTATACCTCCAGTGATAACTGTGCGCCCCGAATCCGTGCACAAGAGTGACGATCGGACCAGTATTATTTTCCCCAGCCGAAATGTAATTACACGCGTGGCCTCGCCAGTTCCACGTCTTCCAACCTTCCTCCCGAAGCTTGACTCGCTCGACGCCTTCCGAGTCCAACTCCAACTCCAACCCATCCAACGCGATCGTCTCCGCGCTTTGCATCACCGCCGCTGCGTCCGCGCGAACGGCTGAACGTAGTTCCTTCGCGCCCAACGCCCGCTCACATCGTCGTCGCGCGTCGCGCGTCCCCTCGGTTCGCCCGACGAAGTCGAGTGTATTTTTAGCACCAGCAACCACGAAGCGACCATACGCCGCGCGACTTCGCCGTCCACCGTTCCCACGCGTCCGCGACCCTGCGACCCCACGCGTCGGAGTCAGCGCCATCACACTCGTCGCCGCGCGCATCGTTTCTCTTCGCGCGCCGGGCGTCGCTCTGTGCCGTCGCAGCGATGCATTTGGCATGTGCTGACGTCAGTGTAAACACTGACGAGTCATAACTCAGAAACGGACCCCAATCACTCAGAAATTCCAATCCAACACCGCGAGTTCGATCGGCAAACATCGACGCGCCTCGACGACGGACGCGCACCCGACCCGACCGCACCGATCCCGATCCCGATCGAACGAACGATCATGCGCGCGATGATGGTCTCATCTGTCTCCGCTCGACGACTCCACGCCGCGGCGCAAACGCCGTCATCATCCCGGGTGAAAACCTGCCGCGTCGGCACCGCGACACCCCTCGTGCAACGCCGTCGTCGTTCGTCGTCGATCGCGCGCGCGGGCGGGAAAGTGCAAAAGATGAACGCCGAAGAGCTCGAGATTGCGATGGCGGATCGCGAGACGCCCATGGTGATTGATTTCTACGCCACGTGGTGCGGACCCTGCGTGCTGATGTCGAGCGAGTTGGAAAAGGTGCAAGAGCAACTCGGCGACGCGGTTCGATGCGTGAAAGTGGACACGGATGAGGAGACGGAGCTCGCGACGCAATTGCAAATTCAAGGATTGCCGACGTTGGTGTTTGTGAGCGTGGATAAATCGAAACCGGCGCTTCGTACGGAGGGTATGTTGCCGGCGGAGACTGTGATATCCGTCATCGAAAACGAGCTCTAGTAGAATTTTTTTGTCAACTCTCGTTCGTTCGCCCGTTGATACGATCGATCGATCGCGATCACGCACGCTTTTGATGTTAGAAACTAAAATTATATGTCTATTAACATGTCGTCGCATCGCATTACCATCCGTACTTGCGCTTGGCGGCGGCTCTCGTCTGCGTCAACTTTTGGCCCGACTCTAAAATGCGCGATTCCTGTACCTTTGCTTCGTGAAGCAAAGACGTAATCTGGTGCTTCTGCCTCGCCGTTGAGCTCGTCTGGACGGAGAACACATCCTGTAAAATACCCTCGACGGGTACGATCGGCGCCGTGTTGCTCTTCGGACCGCTACGCACGGCTTCCGCGGAAATGCTCACGATTTCGACGTCGCGACCGTGTCGCTCTCGCTCCTCCTTGGCCGCCGCGCGCAACGCTCTATCCACGAAATCGCTAGAACCCGGGTCCAGCTCTTCCGCATCCGCTCGTGTGAGTCCATCATCCCCGACGGCGTAGGCATCGGCAGCGTACGCGTACGTTTCCTGGTTAACATATTGTCCTTCGTCGTCCACGGCGTACGCGTCCGCGGCGTGCGGACCCGCCAGAGCGTCCTCTTCATCCTCTTCATCGCCCGCCGCCGGCTCGAACCCCGCGCCCGATCCGATATCCGCGCGTGCATTGTTTCCTAAATCCAACATCGCTCCGCCTCCGCCGCCACCACCGAGCGCCCCTCCGCCCAACGCCGCTCGTTTCGGTTTCGGCAACGCCGACGCCAGACTCGTCGTTCCCTCGCGCGCCGCCGCCGAAGCCCCAGTTTTCGTGGCGCCGTTCCCGCCGAACCAATCGTCGTCGTCTGAATCCGTATCGAGCAGCGCCGCGTTCGCGAGCGCCGGCGCGGGTATGCGCACGACGCGTTTCGCAGCGGTGCCGCCGCTCGGTCGTGGAAGCTCTTTGAAGTTCACACCACCACCACCACCGGTCGTCGCAGTCTTCGCGGTTGTCGGTACCGGCGTCACCCGCGGTGGGTCTCGCGTCGCAGCGACGGGGACCGGCGCATCCTCTTCGTCGCTCGATGATCCGTACGCGTCGAGTCCGAGCATGACGCGTCGAGTTGTAAAGCGCGGGGCTCGGCTCGACGCGAAGTCAAAGGAGCGCGCGCGCGTTCGGCGATGTTAAAGAATATCAATTAAAAGCGCGCCGCTGGTCATTCATCCATGCGTGAAAGAGAGACAAATTTACTCGCAAACGACGCTCGAAACCATCCCGAACGAAGATCTCGAACACGATTTGACCTCTTTGAGCTCAATGTCGAAGACTTCCCACTGTTTCGAGCTGAAAAACGTCGCCGGACCGACGGGCGGACCAAGCTCTGGCGGAACGATGATCCTCCGCTTCCCCCCCGGACGCATCGTCTTCAACCCGAGCTCAAATCCTGGAATCATACCGTTGATTCCGATTCTCGACGTTGCCGGCGCGCCTCGGCGGTACGTGCTGTCAATGGTGCCGCCGTTTTCGTTGTACGCGACGTAATCAAACGTGCACTCTTGGTTATCCTTTGGCGACTCTCCGCTTCCCGGTAGGTAATCCTTCACGATGAGTCCGTTCGGTTGGACGATGTAATCGTTTCCATGAATCACTCGAACGTCGTAGCCTTCGCGGACGAACTCGGGGAAATCCGCCGGGGCGTTGTTGTAGGTTCGCACGCGCTGGTTGTTGAGCAACGCCTTTGTGTCCAACTCGGTCGAGCTTTGCGTCACCCTCGCCGGGGTAGGCGTCGGCGTCGGTGCCGCCGCCGTCGTCGTCGTCTCCGTCTCCACCACCGTCTCCATCGCCGGCGCCGTCGTCGTCGTCTCCTCCACCCCCGTCGTCGTCACGACGTCCTCGGTCTCTTCCTCCGCGGCGCGTCTCGCCGTCGACGCCGCTCTATCCAAAACTCGTCCCCCGTCGTTCCGCGCGAACGGATCGTCGTCGTCATCGAAAATCCCCCCGCGCGACGCCAACGCCGGTTCCACGTCGCGCGTCATCCCCGCCGTCGCCACACCGCAGAGCACCGCCGTCAAGACCGCCGCGCGACGCGTCGCGACCCGCGTCGAGGGCATCGTCGTCACTTCTTCTTCTTCTTCGCCGACATCGACGACGATGGACGTCGTCTTGAACGGTTCTCCGCGCTCGTCGCTCACCGCGTCGAGTGGTCTCGCGCTTTTCGTCCCTCTCACCCGCGTCCAAGGTCTCGAGACGACGCGCGTCGAGAGCGTCGAGAGCGTCGAGAACGCCATCGTCGTCGTCGTCGTCGTCGGTGCGTCTCTGAGTGACGACGACAAAGTGCGACAAAGTGCGACGACGGGACGGGAC
>Ga0255777_10000330_pt1 | contig 44429 bp, 37 predicted proteins | sample 101ome_15_FD_179975 | JGI IMG/M metagenome (GOLD analysis project Ga0255777, IMG submission 179975) | Coastal salt marsh microbial communities from the Groves Creek Marsh, Skidaway Island, Georgia - 101402AT metaG (version 2) | ecosystem: Environmental > Aquatic > Marine > Intertidal zone >... | reverse complement strand
CTTCAACTTATTGTTGTCCAAAAACTTAACGATGAGTTCCTTTTGGTAGTTCTCATCCAAAATATTCACAGATACATCAATGGACTGCAAATCACCTTCGTCAGTTTTGACTTTGGTAACCACGTTCACATTGGTAGATGAATACTTCTTTTGGAAATAAGTTCTAACTCTTTTGATTCTTTCTTGTGTGAAGTTTTCGGGGGTGTCTTCCCACACTACTTGAATGTAAGGGTTAGTTAACTCATCAGTTTTTAGTTTGTGAGACATAAAGTTGTAGTTTAATTCTTTTGGTGGATTAAACAAATCCATTGTTATAGTTTGATATCCAAAGGTGTGTTTTCGTCTGCATTAGGTGTTTCAACCTGACCCATTGAAAGTGTTGTTGTATTAACATCTTGAGTTTCTGAGCTATCGTAATCTTTTCTCAAACTTTCAAGTTGAGCCATCATTTCATCTTGCCATAGTTTCTGCATTTGGTTCATTTCACCTTTAAGACGTGCATTTCTCGCCTGAACTCTTTTACGGTGTGCCTTAGCACCACCTCTTTTTTTTGTTCTACCCATTGTTTTCGTTTTTTCTGTTTTCTAAATAATCAATTATAAAACCAATAGCCACAAGTATATGCATTCCAAACGACATTATCAACTCGTGGATATCATCGTATACGTTCAAACTCAAATGAACGTGTCCGACAACCCAAAATGGAATCGCCAAGTTCTGACTAATCCATACGGTGGTATATTTTAAGAAATGTTTCATGTTAGTTTTTTTCGTACCATTCAATAATGGAGTTGATTCCCCATACACCTCCTGATGCTAACATCCCATCAAAGAAGATTGCGGGTACTGTTGGTATTCCCATCTCAACACCCCAAATGGAGTAGATGAATGCTCCCATAAAGAAACCCACCCACGTTGAACAACACATCATACAGGAAACGATTCCGTGGATGAAGTTGAACAATGGTGCAATTACAGGGATACGTGAGTTACCCATTCTTTCAATGGTATCACGTGTTGATTTGAAGATGGAACCATAGACGATAATCTGTGTCATTCCATATGCGGCGATTAACCATAGCGCTAAAATCATAATTCTCTATTTAAGTTTGTTGATGCCAAATATGTGGCGGTTTGATTTTTGAACTCCTTATCTAATTCTAACATAATTTGTTCATATTGTGAAATGGATTTATCCTTTTCTCTAATTTCTTCTTTAAGTTTTTGAATGGTGTTTTGTAGTCCTTTAAGTTTTTCTGGTGACCCTTGGGTTTTTACCTCCTTAATCACTTCAACTTCTTTGACCACCTCAACAGGAACCTCTTTGATGACCTCTATTTCTTTTACTACCTCAATCTCCTTGATAACTTCTTTAGGTTTCTCCTCCAAAAGAACTTCCAATTCAGCGAGTGTCTTCTCCAATTTTTTCTTTTCATTATTTGCATTCTTTAACTTCGTACTGTATGTTTTGTTGGACTTTTCCAACTTGGTGATTTTATTGCCAAGTTCCTGAACCTCTTCATCATCGGTGATGTATACTTCTTTGGTGACTACTTTCTCCACAGGTTTTTCAACCTCCACAATCTTCTCCACCTCTTTGATTACTTCAACAGGCACCTCTTTAATCACCTCTTTCTCTACTTCCTTAATGACTTCCACAGGAACCTCTTTGATGACCTCCTTTTCAACAGGAATATTTTTGGTGATGATTTTCTCCACCTCTTTGATGACTTCAACGGGTACTTCTTTGATGACCTCTTTTTCCACCACCTTTTCAACGGGAACCTCAACTCTTACCTCTTTGATGACTTCCTTCTCCACGACCTTAACACCGTCAGCATTCAACAGACCGTATTTTTCAATCTGATAACCCTGAGAAAAACAATCCTTAACGAACTCGTCCATATCAAGCTCATTAAGTTTACAGAACGCTTTGATGTCCTTAAGTTCTGAGGAAGAAAAGTTAATAGTTGGTGAGTTGTTCTGTGCCATGTTCTAAGTCTTCAATGTCTGTGATTTTGAAACTCAAGAACGGTCTTGGGTTTGATAAATCAACGAAGGAGTAGTCGTCCTCCTCTATATTATAAATACCAAAACCGTGTTTAGTCACCGACTCCCCAAAGTTTTGTTGAATGGTAGAACCCACCATATAGGCTTTCTTATCATCAGGAATATCAATGACCTGACGTTTGTGGATATCCCCACATAAGACCACATCCAACCCTCTGAAGTTCTCCAACTCATACGCATGGTCACCAAAGTCAAAACCAGTGTCTGTGGTCAACCCTTGAATGGGGTCGTGGAATAAACCAATCTTAAATCCTTCAGCATCAGAGATATCAGGTTTGATATTCCCTTGGAACTGTGAGTATACACACCAACTGACGTTCTCATCTTCATATACCCCTCTGTCTCTATAGTAGACAATCTCAGGGTTCTTCAATGAGTCAATGATAGGTGTCAACGCATCCAAACGATTAAGGTTGTTGTTAAGGAAGTCGTGGTTACCAGGGATAAGGACCGTCTTTGCAATCTTGGTACACTCTGTTAGTGTCCACGCTACAATCTCAATAAGTTCAGGGGTCATTTGGTTTTTACTGTGAACCAAATCACCAGTGAACACAATACGGTCAGGACCAATCTCCTTAAACTTCTCCAACATCTCCGTCAGAATCTGTCTATATAAGTCGTGGTCCTTGAATAGTCTTAAGTGTAAATCTGAAAAGTGAACTAACTTATTTATCATCTAATTGATTTGAATTTACCGTGAATATAGTAGTTGAATCGTTCCCAAACATTAAGTTTTGCTCCCCATAACATACGGTCAGTCATATCAATACACCAACTATCCCATTTCTCATATAGAAAGAATACATCAATAACCAACTCACCAGCATGTGTTACCGTTGGGAATGACCACGTAATCTCAAATAAGGAACCCTCCCATCGAATACCTTTATCAATATTCAATAGTTTGAAACCAAACTTGTTATGGTCCCCACCCAAATAGACGGTGAATAAACTAATCTTGGTGTCCCAACGATGGGTCTTCCAAGCCATCTTCTGAAGTAGTTTTCTTATTTTCATTTTCTTCTGTTTTACTATTCCACATTTCGTCCCAAAAATAGAACTGTTCTTTCTTCTGTCCAAAGTTACTCATCTCCGACAATGTCAAATTCTTCGTTCATGTGTCCGCACTTTGCACACACATAAGTTTCCATAGGTACCAGTTGGTCCTCAGGAGACCCAGTTAACAATTTACTAATTTTTTTTATAATTGTCACCTTTTCAAAGAAAATATTTTCACATTGTTCACATTTTACATTCGGTGAGTCCATTACGTTCACCTGAATCTTCTTTCCTCCACTTAAATCCATTTTTAATTGGCATTTATCTTTTTAATTGGCAGAACGATACAATAATGTATCTCTGACCTGTTAATACGGGTAATCCCCCGTGGCGATGGGTAATCTGACCAGGGTGAATAGAGATGTGACCCTTCTCACCCTTTAATTGTTTTTTCTGATTGGAGAAGTATGTTCCCCCACCAGTAAAATCCTCAGTGTTCAATGTTACCACCACAGTAATCTGACTCATATCGTGGTGTAGACCCAAATGGTATTGAGCATAAGGATGGTAACGAGCAATGAAGTTCTCAGAATATAGGTCCAACCACTCAGGCTCTTCCAAATGGTACATCTTCATCGCCAAAGGCCATACATACTTCTTCAATAAATGTTCATAGGTACTTTGTAGTCCCAAAGTAATCATCGTCATATCCGTCGTTGGGTAACTCTCATGTCTGTCCACTGTCCAGCAATTACACGACTCGGCTTCGTCAATAATTAAATCACAAAACTCCTCAGTGAAGAAAGGAATGGTATAGATGTTTGTCAATTCCTCTTCAATGTATAGTTCATGGTCTCCTCCCAATATCTCAGGACGGATAAACCTTCTCTCCCACTCTTCAGGATTTGAAAAGTAGGTATATAACTCAGGGTGTAACTTATTAACTTTCTTATTGTCCATCTTCTTCTCCTGATTTTCTCGCCATTCTTAATCCTGTACCTATTAATATCCCACCAAAAAATGATGACCATAACCAAGGATATGCGGCCACAAACCACACACCTATCATTGTAAACAAAATAGAATGACCGTATTTACTTATTCTTATCTTCATTAACCTAAACAGTAATTAGTAATAAAATATTTAGGGGTTTCCTTAACCATGCGAATACCATATCTATGAGTAATCTGACCAGGGAATAAATACAAGTGTCCTTTCTTTGGTTCAACCCCTGAGTCGTACTTTGGGAATACTACCTTCATTGTTTCACCGTTGTCCTCCAACATAATCAACTGAGTCAACGATACAAAGTCGTGGTGAAGTCTAATTTGTTGACCCACCTCCAACTTATTGATGTGAGAGTTAACATCCATATCATGCCAGTTGTCACCGTGAAGGTGCCACTTATATCCACCAATCTCAACACCGAACTCGTCAATCAAATCTTTCATAATCCCAAAGAAGTCAATGTCTTCAGGGTGTACCACCTCAACATCTGTACCCCACTTATCAATAGGGGTAAATTCCATATCTTTAAGGTTCTCAATAAACTTATCACAGAACTCCTCAGTAAAGAAAGGTACCTCCAACACATCATCAATAGGCTCTTGAATCATCAAGTCCCATTCTTTGGAGCGAAGTTCTTTACGGAGATAGGTTTCTCTCCACTTGCCTTTATCTGAATAATCAAAAATCTCAGGGTATCTCATAACAGATTAAAAATAAGTTATTCTTATCATTTATCAAGGTATTCACTCATGTCCATTTCCATCACTCTTTCAATGACAGACTTAGGGACTCTGAACTCTTTATACTCAGAATCTTTGGTAACCAACACCACAATACATCCCATCAACTTCAGGTCCTCGTATTTGGTCCCTTCCAACATCTTTAACAACAGTTTACCGTAAAAAGGTAGTTGGAGGTAGTAGTGACCCAAAGAGTTGTCTGGTAGGTCTTGAAATGGTTTCTTCATCGGTGTAGTCCACTTATTGGTCTCAAAGTTCTTAGGTTTGTTGGTCTTCCAATCGGTAATGACCATACCAAACCCATTCTTCTCTTTGTTCATCACCAACCACACCTTATCGGGTTGACCAGTGTAACCTAAATCAGGGTGACCTAAGACCATCTCCGTATCCAATAATACCGCGTCTCTTTCTTCCATCAACCTGATGAACTTCTCACCCGCATTAATCATTGAGTTGGACTTCATTTCTTGTTCCAAATCAACTTCAAAGATAGGTTCACGAACATCCTTATAATCACCGTTCTGTTCAATGATTTTCTTCTCTAATATGTAGTGAACACGTGACCCCATGTTAGTCGCGTAACTACCAGCGGCAGACCACTCGTCCAATAGACGTTGCATCTCCACTCTATCTCCCTTAGCCTTCTTATACGCAATCTCCTCAGCAGGGAATGGCTCATAAAACAATTTCAATAACTTTGAAACTGACGGCCAGTCTTTACGTGTCTCACCATTGTGGTCCCTCATAAAGTAGGTGTGGGTTTCCTCAATGAAGGATAAGTTTAATTCTTCCTTCTTCTCTTCAACCACTTCTCTGATTTCCTCAGCAATCTTTCTTAATTCCATATTCTATTTCTCTAATGTGACGAACGCATCCTCAGGTATTTGTCCTCTTAAGTCACCCAAATCCTTATCGTCGGGCAACCTTACAATATCTATACGTCCGTATAATTTTCCTCCACTTAATTTATAATATATTTTCTTGGCATCTTCCCACGCATCCCCATCCAAACAGATGATGATACGACCCTTTGCTTTATCATATAAAGTCTCCCACAACATATCGGATAAAAACTTACCCAACAACGGAATTGAGTTCGGAACAAAGAATCCATCAAAGACCCCTTCCACCAAATAGATGTCCTCTTCCCAGTTGATTCTACTCTCGTTAAAGATAAGTAATTCTTTGGGTGCGACAGGGTTTTTGTATTTGAATTTTGAGTATTTATCCCAACTCCTTGAAACGAAGTAATTTAGTTCCCCTTCCTTATCATACGATGGGACGATGATACGACCTGCGTATTCACCCTCCAACGCAAAACCAATGTCGTACCTCTCAATCATCTCATCAGTGATACCACGTCTCTTAAGATAGTTATACGCTTGAGCTCGTGGGGGATAGATGGCACTTACTTCATCAAACTTCTTATACTCTCTCGGGATTCTTAGTTTCTTATATTCCTTCTCTTTCTTTTCAAAGTCATCAGGACGAACCAAATTGTAAAACTCCTTATCTTTCTTATTACCGTACTGGTCAATAAGACGACCCAAGTGTCCGTGAGTTCCATGTGTTTCAGCACATGCCCAACATTTGTATACGTGTTGTCCATAGTTGATTTCAAGGTTTCCCTTACCATCACCCTTGTCCATCCCCTTAATATCGTGGGAACATACAGGGCAGTCAAAGGATATCTGTCCAGTTACCTCGTTGTGTTTACGAGGTTCACCGAAGATACCTTCAACCAAATCTAATACTAAGGATTCATCTCTCTCCATCAGAGTAAAGATAAGAAAATAATTTTACCTGTCAAATTACCAAAGACCCTGTTGTTTCATATAACCTTGAACACAGGTGTAAGAATCTGCTTGGTCGTAACACTCCTTCTTTAAAGTGTTGTTTCTGGTATACAACCAAACAATCTGTGGTTCCGCCTCTGAAACCTTCTTCCAAATCAATTCTTTCTTGTCAATATCTTTTGGAAGACCACCAAACAATACTTGTTTACCTTTACCATTGTCTTGAACCAACTCAGGCCAAGCAAACTTTCTTGAGTTGTATGTAGAAATGTAATTAGGTATAATACCTAAAATATCATAGATAGACTTTGTAATCATTGAGTTGTATCTCAATAATGTACCAACAGTCCATACGTTGTTTGATGTCAATAATGGCTCCTCAATAATAACCTTTGTAATACCAATGTCTTTGTATTCTCTGAGTTTGTCCTCAAACGCATCTACCTTACCCAATAACTCTTCAATCTTATCTTCAGGTTTTGGTTTGATTACTGGTGATACGTGGGTCAATTCCAATAACTTTTGTGTTTGAATGTCAAATAGTGACCAACCAATAGTTTTGGTTGAAATGTCTAACCCCAATACCTTTGGAGTATTCTTCAAATTATTTCTCATATTTTTTTTAGAAATCGAACTTTATATTGTATTGCTGAACCCCCAACCTTTTTTCAGGGGATTGAACCTTAGATATAATCATAAGGTCTTTATCAGAATTATAAAGTCCAACTTCTGTGACATAAGGAGCATTACCTGTCCATGTCGGATTTGAACTATCTAAGAATTGAGTCTGACCTAAGTTGACTTGATAGTTCATTACATAAATTGTGGCTTCAATATCGGTATTAATAGTTCCGTAGAAGAAGAATTCATTACCAAAGTTCATTTGGGTATCACCCGTCTGTGGTAAATCAATATAATTTTCAAGAACATAACTACTTCCTCCTTCATACCCCTCTTTAGTGATTTGTAGTGTGGTTGTTGTCAAACCTGTAGATGTTATAAACCCACCAATAGTTGTTGCCGATAATTGTTCAGTTATACCTGTAACTTCAACCCACGATGCCGGGTCAGGTCTTGTATCGCCTGTTACTTTTTGAGCCAATACAACCAAATCATTTGCAGAGTAACCCGTAACTTGTGTTGAGTCACTATTTAAAAATTGGAATTCATTACCAAAGTTGAAGGTAACATTCATACTATCACCAATAGCACAACCATCATCAGGATTTAATCCTTTGATTTTAGTATAGTAGTTACAATGTAGTGATTCTGTAAAGTTATCATTGTTAAACCTATATGTTACCCATAAAGTTTCGTTAGAACCTGTTAAAAGACCATCTAAACTAAATGGTAGATTACCAAATGTGTTAGGTGTGACTAAACCTAATTTAGGAGCAGGTAATGTCCAGTTTCTATTAGACTTGTAGTTCATTGCTGCAACCAATTCATCATCATCAATAACCGCAATTTTAAGGTCAGGGAATAACTTACCAACTCTATTAGGGTAACCATTATTATTAACATTAGTATCCCAAATATGATAGTATCTAATACCGGGTTCATTCATATTTGAATTAGGGATTGACTTAATGTAGTATGGTGTAAATAAATTTAAATCATCAAAACCTACGGGGTCTGTAAAGAAAGACTCACCCATCGTTCCTCCTGACGATTTATGCCACATTACCCATGGGATATCTATTCTAAAGTTTCTGGCTGCTCCAGTATCTGCAGATAAAGCAACTGAGGAATCTCTTTCTTTTTGTGCTAATTTTTCACCATAGAAATTATCTAAAGCATTATTTGTATAATGAATAATTGCAATGGCTTTTTGGTCTGACGGTGAAAGATTAATTTTTTCACTAAATGAATTATAGTAATATGTAGAACTTGTATCTGTTTGACCCGAATTAGAATTATACCCCAAATATTCCTTTGTTCCTGTGTATCCTGTGGAACCAAAATAATTATATCCCTTATCATTTACGGTAAAACCTGCAGGTGACTCTGTCCATGGAATATTCATGTTCCATATTTTAACATCTTGACCTGTTGAACAGTTTGTTTCAAAACTCAATTCTTGTGCTTGAAGATATGATAATGGAGTGTTAGAATCATACATTGGAGTCATTCCTGAAGGGAAGAAATGACATCTACCATTACCAGCATAAGACATTGAAGCTAAATCAGGCAAATCTCTATCTACTTTCACTGTTACTGAAGTATTTCCAGTAGTACTACCTGTTATACCCTCCACCCTATACACTAACATAGGGAATGAATTAGACCACGTATTACAATCTGCTGTTCCGTCCATCCAAATGGCAACATAATCACCTATGGCTGTGTTCGCGGTATATGATGGGTCACATAAATCGTAAGATGCGGTAAATGTTTTACCTGAATTTAAACTTGTTAAACTGACTATCCAATTCGATGATTTTGTGTAGGCGGAAGTAGTATTATGAAAGAATGAACCCGTAGTTCCTGTAAAGAAACCTCTTGGTGAAGCACTATTAAAAATTTCATCTACCTCAGGGTTTGAGAAAGGAATTCCGAATGTTGATGTTTTATTAGAATCTACATAAATAGGATACTTTATATTCATCTGATTTTTTTCAGGTAATGATGTTTTGTTTTGTGCATTAGGTTGACCCAACAACACATTTAATGTTGATAAATCAGCGTTATCAATACAATCATAACAAACTTCACTATCCCCTACTTGAAAATAAGAAATATTAAAATTACCTCTTGAAATTGCCCTACGTCCAGCGTCAGTAACAACAGAGTTTAGTAATGATGATGTGTCTTTTATAATGTATCCCATATCTTTTTATAAATACCTTATTGATTCTTTTTATATTTCATATTTAACATCCACTTCCCGGTCCTGAAGGGTATGGACTTGTTGATACACATTCATTAGTACCACCACTACCATTCGCACTTGCACAATTACTTCCCGTAAGTGTTACATTTTGTGCACCTATAGTATAGTAGTTATACCCATAAACAGGACAAATTGAGTAAATTGGTGCGGTATGACTTACAGTAAAGGTATCTGCTCCAGTTACTTTATCTAAAGATGAGCCAGTACCTTGGAAGGTTACATTAATTGTTCTTGTAAATCCAGTATTAGTATATCCTGGTACGAAATGTCCACCACAACTTCTTTGACCTGAACCTGTAGTAGATGTTAGGGTATTAGTATTGATACTTGCATTTCCTGAAGCAGAAGCAGTCGAACCTGAACTAAAGGAAGCATTTTGTGTTGAGTAGTAATAGTTAGTAAAGTAATTAGTAATCACAATATTCGCACTCAAACTAACACCTGCAGGTAATGGTGGACTTACAGTTGCTGTCCAATGAACCGTTTTTGATTTAATATTTGTTGCGACACTATTATTTGTCACTGTTGTAGATATATTAAGATTATATACCGTAGATGACGTACCAACACCTATGTTATAAATTTGACTTATTACCGTACCCGAAGAGTCTTTGACATATACCGTACCATTACCACTTGGTAAATTATAGAATACATTTGTACCAACATAAGTCACACCATCTAACGAATATGAATATGCAAGTGGACTTGAACCTCCGTATGCAGTAACAGTAAGTGTTCCGTCAGAGGACCTCAAACAAGTTTCATTTGTCGTTGTGATAGTCATAGACAAAGATTGAGTTGAACATGTTCCTGTAACCATGTTCCAAGAATAACTCGTACCAAACTCGGTCCATGTTCCATTTGGAATTGTTGCCGTTGTCAACTTTCTCAAACTATTTGAACTATATCCACTAACAACCCATCTAGTATTCGAAGTGTCATAAATAACATCACCACTTGTTCCACTCCATGATGGATAACCATTAACTGTTCCATTATAATCAAATTCTAATTGAGTAAATGGTGTTGTAGTCATAGTCAAACACATATTAGAAGGGTATGATGGCGCTGGCGTAGGAGAAGGAGTTGGAGTCGGAGACGGTGTTGGAGATGGACTTGGTTGACCTATCACACAACTGGTAGACGCAGTATAATCACCATAAAAATCAACTACCGTTGCAGTATAGGTTCCCATCGTCAAACCCGTAATTTGTGTTACATCACTCGCACCGTTGGACCATTGTATGGTATAAGGGGATGTTCCACCTGTAATATACAATTTCATTGAACCATCATTACCGTTGTATGTTGTTACATCATCGGTATCACATATTAACCCCATAGGGAATACTGTGAAAACTTGACAACTGTTTGTATATGCGGTTGTATTACTCATATTAACATCCGTATCCTGCTACACAATCAAAGACAAGAACACCTCCAGCAGTCACTGAAAATATATTACCTTGTGTTGTTTTTATGTATCTACCTGAAGAGATAGGTACTGTTCTTGAACAATTAGTATAAATAGTATCACCAGCAGAAAGTGTTGTCGTTGCATAGTCAGTGTAAACTGTTAAGTTAGAACCGTTGACGTCACATATTGGACATGACAGATTCCAACTCCAATTAACATTGTGAGACCTACAAGCAGGACCACTTGAACTTGGGGTTACTGTTGGTGTTGGTGAAGGTGGAGGTGATGCAATACATGTCGAACAATTAGAATATACTGTTGATGGCGAACCAAATATATTTGTAGTAGATGTAGAGTAGATTGTTCCACTAGGTGATGAATATGGTTGTGTAAATTGTCCAACATATACCCAACATCTTCCACCATATTTAAACGTTTCATTTACTACCACGCCAGGAACCTGTTGACCTAATCCCACAACATTCTGTGGACCCGTACAAGCCGAATAAACAAATACAGGTAATGGAGTATTCAATGAAGGTGAAGGTGTCGGTGTTGGTGTTGTAGTAACGGTAGGTGTTACAGTTATTGATGGTGTAATACTAGGTGTTGGTGATGGTTGTTGTGGTGGGGTACATAAATAACAACTACCATACACACCATCTATAGATAAAATATAAGCATTTGCAGAGCCACTAACATCTTCATCATATGATACACAAACATAATTAGTTCCATTAACATCTTGAATTATTGCACCAAAAGTATCTCCAGTTGTAATAGGCGAACCACTATAAGCAAGATACTCAGCAACATAATAGATGTCACCTGTATCACAATTAGAAAGTTTAGCAACACTATTACAATCAAAAGGTTGATTGAACATATTAAATGTGGATGTACCAGTCACACCAACAATAAATGAACTTGGAGTGACTGATGGTGTCGGTGTTAGTGTTGGTGTAAAACTAATAGAAGGTGTGACTGTCGGGGTATTTGTTGGTGTTATACTCGGAGTAACTGAAACACTAATACTTGGCGTCACTGTTGCAGGTGGAGTTTCACTAACTGTTGGCGTAATAGACATTGTTATAGTGACAGTTGGTGTTGTGGAAATAGAAGTAGATACTGAAGGTGTAACTGATGGTGTAACACTTAATGTTGGAGTTATAGATGGTGTTTGAGTCACTGTCGGTGTTACTGAAACCGAAACCGCTCCTGAAGTTGATGGTGTAAGGGTCGGTGTTATCGAAGTAGAAACTGATGGCGTCACACTTAATGTTGGAGTAATAGATGGTGTTTGAGTAATTGTTGGCGTTACTGAAACAGAAACTAACCCTGAAGTTGATGGCGTTTGAGTAATTGTTGGTGTTTGAGTAATTGTTGGTGTTACAGATACTGATGGTGTTTGAGTAATTGTTGGTGTTTGAGTAATTGTTGGTGTTACAGATACTGATGGTGTTTGAGTAATTGTCGGTGTTACAGATACTGATGGTGTCTTCGAAGGTGTATTCGAAGGTGTCTTTGGAGGTGTATTCGAAGGTGTCTTCGAAATTGGTGGAGTGGGTGTTATCGATTTTGATGGTGTCTTAGTTGGTGTGACACTAGGTGTTGGTGAAGGACATGGATTAGACGCCGAACAATTCGAACATGAATAATATAAAGGTATAAAATTATTACCACCAGGCCCTCCTGACGCTATGATTTCAAAACAGACACCACCTATTAGACCTGTTTGTCCTATAATGTAATTGGAAGGTCCACTAACGAATCTTTCGTCAGACGAATCACAACAATTTCTAACAATTAATGGTGTATTGTATTGAATGGATGTAGTTGGTGTTGGAGTTATTGTTTTTGATGGTGTAACGGATGGGGATGGTAAGGGTACTAAAACTTCATTACAATTACCTGATTTTGGTTCTGCTAGGTAACAATTAGGACAACTACTAAAACCACCACCACCAACACCACCACTTATAATAGCACTCGTATTAACAGTAAATCCATATGAGCCACTGTAATTACAGGGATTACTTACATAAATGACGTTAAAACATGAACTTTTACCAGCATATGAAACAGAATATATACCTCCCTGAGTAAAGCCACCAGTTGGCCAATTACTATCAGAAGCATACATAATCGCTCTTACACTAGAATTATCACAACATTCTAATACTGCACATGTTATTGCCATTAAAGTATAATTTTAGTTAACTGGTTCCTGCTTGCCAAAATGTTTTTCCCGAAAGCACTAAGTTTATGTCTGATGAAAGACCGTTTACCCTATGTAATTCAGTAGACCCTGTTGACGAAAAGTAAACAGAGTTTCCTGTCCATGCCGAAATAGATAATTGTTCAGCAACTTTATCAATTCGATTCGCCAATCCATAAATAGTCGAACCACTCAACATAGCACCGGCAAAGACTATTCCAACAATCTTTCTCGTACCTGAAAAATCAGCAATCAATGCTGAACCTGAGTCCCCACCAACTATAGGGTCTGTACATCCTGTGGAAGATATTGTTGTTGCAGCACTAGCAATAAACTTTATACTATCTGAAAAATAGACAGCTTCATTACTTCCCTGATTATTATATGATATTAAACCAGTATGTGATAATGATTGTGCAAATAACTTCGTTTGACCTTCACCTTTCGGTCCTGTTGTACGCCCACTACTATATAAATTATTTTTATTGATTACAATACTATCAATCTCTGCAGTTGATGCAAACTCCAAAGGTTGAGTCCAACCTGTAATACCATATTGTCTATATGACGTAGAATAATCAATGTCAGACTCATTGATTGTTGTCAATGCAGCATCAACAGTATTATATTCAGGTCTACCACTTAATGGAACGTACCTTTTAACTAAACCTATGGAATTTTGTAACCCCTGATTACCAAATTCATTAGGTTGTGTGACAAAATTCTCATAAACAGTAGTATGAGCACCCGAAATATCTCTTTCTGAAGCTAAAAAAGCGTTTTTAACTAAGACGTGATTATTACTAACACCAACCAATGAATTAGTATCAGTGTCTACTGCTAAAAACCCAAGGGTACCTACATAATTACTCATATTTGTATAGTTAGTAACTGATGTACCACCACTAATAGGTCTGATTTTATTTCTATTTCCTGGAGGGGTTGTTCTCCATGTATAAAAATCTGATGGACATGCCTCTAATCCTAAAAATACTAATTCAGCTTCTTCAACATCAGTATTCAACTTTATACCTTCGAACTCAATTTCTGATGGTAATATTTCATCTTCAGGTATTTCATCTAATGGTTTCTTCTTTTTTACCGTAAAAACAACCGCATCTTCATCAGTCATCTCCCCATTTACTATTTTTTTCCCAATGCAAACACCTACGACATCTTCAGGTGTTATGCTATGGTAATATTTTGTTAATTCACTTATTTTATCTTGGTTCATCATATGTTATAAATATTAACTAATTGTTTTATTAAAGATTTGGGAAGTATATAAAATCAGTAAATACATCAGGTTCATCACAAATTGGAATATTATAACCTAATCCATTGATAGCACTGATGATTAAATTTGCATAATAAATTGGATAACCCCCATTCTCAACATTGTAAGTATTATGTATTTCTGTCTTATCTGAAAGACCGTTTACTCCGGAGTAAACGCCTGAACCATTCATTACTGACTCCAATAATATCTTGAAATTAGTTCGAACTTGTCCTGCACCTCGAACTTGGAAATACTCTCCTCTTATATAATCAGAACTATTATTATTTATAATAGACCTAAGAGAAGCTATGTCTGTGTCGTATTCAGCGGTTCTTGGTGTTGTATTAGTCCAACCACTTAAATTTCCAGTATAGACATCATGTGCTTCATCTTGGAATACCAAATTAATAACCTTAGTAATATCAGACGTACTACCCGAAGTAGCTAAAAGTTTATAACCTCTTTCATAACTAGAAGGCATATCCGAAAACTTTCTAACCCTTACCCTTTGGTCATACAAATCGGAGTCATTATCATAGAAAGGTAATAGACAAGGTTTTAGAATCCTTGTTGCCATATTCTCCAATGATGCCTCAGTACTTGACATAGAACCGGAATCATCAATGAAAATATTAATTTCTGTTTCCCCATCTATTACTGGTCCATCACAACAGTTATGACAAACTAATGTAAGTTGGTAATCTGTATATTGTGGTGGGAATACTACACTATTATATATAGCACAGAATTCAACGGTGAATGGGAAGTCATCCACTACACCATGTGCCATTGGTTGATATCCACAATCATTTACAAAACAAGGCTCGTAATAGTATTCGAATATACCTCCAAGCCCGCTATTCACCTGTAAGTTATAGATACTACATCCTGAAACAATAGTGGAAGGTGTTGGTGTCATTGAAGGTGTAATCGATGGAGTGATGGTTGGTGTAACTGAAAGTGACGCCGCAATAGACATACTAGGGGTTATTGTTGGTGTTACAGAAACAGAAGTTGAAACTGTTGGTGTCTGTGAAACACTAACTGAAGGTGACACAGAAACACTATTACTCACCGTAATAGATGGAGTAGTCGAAATAGAAATAGTTGGCGATACCGAAGGTGTAACACTTGGAGTATTAGAAGGACTAATACTAACCGTTGGTGTAATAGATGAGGTAACACTTGGAGTAATTGTTGTTGATACTGATACCGTTGGTGTAACTGATGCTGTTGGAGTGACTGATATTGAAATCGTAGGCGATACTGATGAAGTAATACTTGGAGTAACAGAAGGAGTGACTGAAACAGATGATGTTACAGTCGGTGTTATCGATTGAGTAATAGAAGGTGAAACACTAATACTTGGTGTAACAGATGTTGTCGGTGTAACCGATATTGAAATCGTTGGAGACACTGAAGGTGTAACTGATGAAGTAACTGACGGAGTAATACTAACTGTTGGTGTTACCGAAGGTGTATTAGAAATAGACACCGATGGACTTACAGAGATAGAAGGAGTCACTGAAGCAGTAGGTGTTACCGAAATACTAATCGTTGGCGATACTGATGGTGTTACCGATGAAGTAACAGATGGTGTAATTGAAATAGATGGGCTTACCGTTGGTGACACAGACACAGTAACTGAAGGACTAATAGAAATAGATGGGGTTACTGTGGTGGTTGGTGTTACCGATATACTGATTGTCGGTGAAACCGATGGGGTAATACTTGGTGTTACTGAAGGTGTTACAGAAACAGATGATGTAACTGTCGGTGTAACTGATGGAGTTACAGAAGGAGAAACACTTATTGAAGGTGTTACTGATGTCGTTGGCGTAACAGATATACTAATAGTTGGTGAAACACTTGGTGTTACTGATGAAGTAACCGTTGGGGTAATACTAATAGAAGGAGTTACCGTTGGTGTATTAGAAATAGATACCGACGGACTAATAGACACTGACGGTGTAACTGAAGTAGTCGGCGTTACAGATATACTAATAGTTGGTGAAACCGATGGAGTAACACTTGAAGTTACAGAAGGTGTTATTGACACCGAAGGAGTAACAGACGAAGTAACCGAAGGTGTAACAGATGGCGATACACTGATAGAAGGTGTCACCGAAGTAGTAGGTGTCACAGAAATACTAATAGTTGGTGAAACAGTTGGAGTGACTGACGGAGTTACCGTTGGCGAAATCGAAATAGTTGGTGTAACACTAGGTGTGACCGATACGGAAATAGATGGTGAAACACTGATAGAAGGTGTCACCGAAGTGGTAGGTGTTACAGATATACTAATAGTTGGCGATACTGATGGTGTAACACTTGAGGTTACTGATGGTGTTACAGAAACTGAAGGAGTCACTGATGATGTTACTGATGGTGTCAATGATGGTGAAATACTCACAGATGGTGTAACTGTTGTAGTTGGAGTAATACTAATTGTAATCGAAGGTGAAACTGTTGGAGTTACCGAAGGTGTAACTGTTGGCGAAACAGATATCGACGGTGTAATAGTTGGCGTCACTGAAACCGATATCGACGGTGACACACTAATTGATGGTGTCACTGAAGTAGTAGGTGTTACTGAAATACTAATAGTTGGTGAAACCGATGGAGTAACACTAGAAGTAACAGAAGGAGTAACAGAAACTGAAGGAGTAATCGAGGATGTAACTGATGGAGTCACAGATGGACTTACACTAATCGATGGGGTTATTGTTGTTGTTGGAGTTACTGATATACTAATAGAAGGAGATACTGTTGGGGTAACAGATGGTGTAACTGTTGGTGACACACTTATTGATGGTGTCACAGTTGGCGTGTTAGAAATAGATACAGATGGACTCACACTAATAGAAGGTGTTACTGAAGTAGTAGGTGTAACCGAAATACTAATAGTCGGTGTCAGGGTAGGAGTAACACTCGAAGTAACTGATGGTGTTACTGAGATAGATGGAGTTATCGTTGATGTAACACTTGGAGTTACCGAAGGTGACACACTAATAGATGGAGTAACCGAAGTAGTCGGAGTTACTGAAATACTAATCGATGGTGAAACTGTTGGAGTAACAGATGGCGTAACCGTTGGTGAGATAGATATTGAAGGTGTTATAGTTGGTGTAACACTAATAGTGATTGAGGGTGAAATACTAACCGAAGGAGTTACAGAAGTCGTTGGGGTTACACTAATTGTGATTGAAGGCGAAACTGTTGGTGTCACCGAAGGAGTAACAGATGGACTAATTGTAATCGAAGGAGTCACCGAAGGAGTAACAGATGGTGTAACAGAAGGACTTACAGAAATCGAAGGAGTCACTGAAGTCGTTGGAGTCACACTAATAGTGATAGATGGAGATACTGTTGGAGTAACAGATGGTGTGACGGTTGGACTAATACTAATAGATGGAGTGATTGTTGGGGTAACAGATACTGAGATAGATGGTGAAACACTAATACTTGGCGTAACTGACGTAGTAGGAGTTACTGATATTGTTATCGATGGTGAAACCGTAGGTGTTACTGATGGAGTTACAGATGGGCTTATAGTAATAGATGGAGTCACCGAAGAAGTAACCGATGGAGTAACAGATGGTGAGACACTTATTGATGGAGTAACTGATGTTGTTGGTGTAACTGAAATTGTAATCGAAGGTGATACAGTAGGTGTTACTGACGGTGTAACCGATGGAGAAATTGATATCGATGGTGTTATAGTCGGAGTAACAGACACAGAAATTGATGGTGAAACACTAATCGATGGAGTAACTGATGTGGTTGGTGTTACCGAGATTGTAATCGATGGCGAAACTGTTGGTGTTACAGAAGGAGTAACAGATGGTGAAATAGTAATAGATGGTGTTACTGTTGGGGTCACTGAAGGAGTAACCGAAGGACTTACAGAAATCGATGGTGTAACAGATGTTGTTGGTGTTACTGAGATTGTAATCGATGGAGAAACCGTTGGAGTAACAGATGGTGTGACGGTTGGACTAATACTAATAGAAGGAGTTACCGTTGGTGTAACCGATATCGTAATTGACGGTGAAATAGTTATCGAAGGTGTAACAGAAGGGGTTCTACTTATCGAAATCGAAGGAGTTAAAGTTGGTGTTGAAGATGGAGTAAGTGTAGGTGTTGGTGTGAATTCAGCTGAACATACAACTCTTACATCATCAATGAAGTTACCCAAACTCGTTGCAGTCGTCGAACTAAACATCAAATTCAAGTTAGCATCAGGGGCAGTGAAAGTAACAAACCTTAAATCCCATTGAGAAGTACTACCTGTAAATTCAGGTCCAACGAATTGTATACCGTTAGTTGAACCAGATATAGCAACTCTCAATCTATTAGCAGCACCACTTCTACCACGATGTGCGAACTGAATTTGATACGACTGTGATTGAATAGCATTGAAGTTTTGATATAAAGCTTGTGATGAACTATTAGCCGCTACTTCAGCAAAGTAAGTTCCTTGATATGACGGAACACCTTGGAATCCTGTTCCCCAAATTTCAATCTTATTATCACCAGCGGTAGTTTCCCACGATTGAATACACGATGCGTCAAATTGACCTGAACTTCCAGCACCAGGTGCCGTACATCCATTTACAAAAGTTTCGAATCCTCCGTTGGTTAACTTACCACAAGGTTCAGTAACAGAAGGAGTGATAGTGGGAGTGACAGTCGATGTTCTTGTCGGTGTATTTGATGGTGTTACCGTTGTCGTAGGAGTAACCGATGGTGTGGCACTGATACTCTTAGAAATAGTAATGGATGGTGTTACTGTCGTTGTTGGAGTAACTGACGGCGTGGCACTAATACTCTTAGAAATCGTTATCGATGGTGTTGCACTGATTGACTTAGATATCGTAATCGAAGGAGTTACTGTTGTTGTTGGAGTAACAGATGGCGTAGCACTAATCGATTTTGATATAGTAATCGATGGTGTCGCACTAATAGATTTAGATATTGTAATCGATGGAGTAACCGTCCTTGTAGGTGTGACTGATGGGGTGCGACTTATTGACTTCGATATCGTGATAGAAGGGGTGACAGTTCTAGTCGGAGTCACCGTCGGAGTCCTACTTATTGACTTCGATATCGTGATAGAAGGGGTGACAGTTCTAGTCGGAGTCACCGTCGGAGTCCTACTGATTGATTTAGATATCGTAATTGAAGGAGTAACAGTCCTGGTTGGAGTAACTGTCGGCGTAGCACTAATCGACTTTGAAATTGTAACCGATGGTGTAACGGTTCTAGTTGGTGTGACAGATGGTGTGGCACTTATCGATTTCGATATAGTGATAGATGGAGTAACGGTTCTTGTTGGCGATACAGATGGTGTTCGGCTAATTGATTTAGATATGGTAATAGACGGTGTTACAGTCCTTGTCGGTGTAACAGATGGCGTTCTACTAATTGACTTCGAAATGGTAATAGATGGCGTAACGGTTCTGGTCGGAGTAACAGATGGGGTTCGGCTAATACTCTTAGATATAGTGATTGAAGGTGTAACTGTTCTGGTTGGGGTAACCGAAGGGGTTCTACTGATACTCTTTGATATAGTAATCGATGGGGTAACGGTTCTGGTTGGGGTAACAGATGGTGTTCTACTAATCGATTTCGATATGGTAATTGACGGAGTTACGGTTCTAGTAGGCGTCACCGAAGGAGTTCGACTTATTGACTTTGAAATAGTAATAGAAGGTGTTACTGTTCTGGTAGGAGTTACAGATGGAGTTCGGCTAATACTCTTAGATATAGTGATTGAAGGTGTAACTGTTCTGGTTGGTGTTACTGTAGGTGTCCTACTTATAGACTTTGATATAGTAATAGAAGGAGTCACAGTTCTAGTTGGTGTGACAGTTGGTGTCCTACTGATTGACTTTGATATCGTGATAGACGGAGTAACAGTTCTTGTTGGAGTAACCGAAGGTGTTCGACTTATTGATTTAGATATTGTAATAGATGGGGTGACCGTTCTGGTTGGTGTGACAGATGGAGTTCGGCTAATTGACTTCGAAATAGTAATTGAAGGGGTAACTGTTCTGGTAGGAGTTACAGAAGGAGTTCGGCTGATACTCTTTGAAATAGTAATACTCGGCGTTACAGTCCTTGTAGGCGTTACAGATGGAGTTCGGCTAATACTCTTCGATATTGTAATGGAAGGAGTAACCGTTCTAGTTGGTGTAACAGATGGAGTTCTACTGATTGACTTCGAAATGGTAATTGAAGGCGTTACAGTTCTAGTCGGAGTCACCGATGGTGTTCGACTTATACTTTTTGATATAGTAATTGACGGTGTCGGTGTTCTCGATGGAGTAACCGATGGAGTTCTAGTTCTTGTAGGTGTTGGAGTCTTAGTTCTAGACGGTGTTGGTGTCTTTGTTCTTGTCGGTGTAGGTGTTGGTGAAGGACATGTTGGACACTCACCGTAACTACAAATATCTTCAATCCAACTACCTGCGTCAATAAAAACATCAGGAGTACCCGTTGAATTTGTTACAATATAGTAACATTTATTATTACCCAATGGATTAATAACACCATCTCCTTGATACAAGATAGTACCCGCCTGAACGGACACTATTATAGTATCATTTGAATCACAACAGTTCGCCAATAAATATTTGTCAATTGCAGGTGTAGGTGTCGGAGTAGGTGTCGGAGTCTTTGTTCTTGTTGGTGTTGGAGTCTTTGTTCTTGTAGGTGTTGGCGTTACCGAAACAGGTGCTTCAGTACAACACTCAGTACATGTTTCAAATACAGAAGCAGTACATGTTGCAGCAGATTCACAATCAGGAACCACACCCTCAACAAAATAACAACACCCGTCACATCCGTCTAACTTTACAACCTGGCCAGCATTAGGACATGGAGAAAGGTTACTTATAGTTACAAATTGATTAGCCAATGCATAACTACAATTAGAACAGTTACCTGGGTCTATATCGCCACAGGGTAATAAAAAAAGACAACAAGGGTCATTCTGACCCATAATATCATATTGACCAATTTCCATTCCTGGTTCATAAGGAACGGGACCCGCATCACCTTGACAACCATCACAACCACCTCCAGGAAATACTTGAACAACAGACCCTACGAAAGAAACGTTAGCCTGAGGACAATATTCTGCACAAGAACCAGTCGCAATTACCTCCCAACAAGCATCGAGTTGGTCCACAAAAGAATCACCAAAAGATAAATTATATACGTTTTGAATACAAGCAACATAGCTACCTGTCCTACAATCTTGTATACACGCAAAACCAACATTATGGACTATATAACCGTCCAACACATAATAACTTGGACCGCTTAGCGTTAAACTATGAAGTGGTTCTGTTGAATAAACAATTTGTTTGGATTCGACTTCCTCGTGAATTATTTGACCGTCAATATATCTTACCATATCAAACTCACCACCAACGGTTAGTTCAATAGTCGATACGAATTGGTATCTATTTTCGTTTCTATGGTAGGCTAAGACATTTTCATCAATGACCCCTAAACCATTAATCTGAAGGTAATTTCCTGAATCGATATACGTCTCAGTAACCTCAGGCGTTAAAACTTTTTGGGTGTTTAATGTTAGGGACTCTATTTCACGGAAGTCAACCCCAACAACGATTTCGGGTATATCAAAAGAGAAAAGTTGGTCTCCTAATTGAACATTCTCAATGTTCTTTAAGGAACCATCTGATAATAAAACTTTTTGTCCTAATTTATAGCCCGCCATTTACGATTACTCTTAACCTATAAATAATAGGATGGACCCTTTTTATCAGACCCATCCTATTAAATTGAAGATAAACTTAGTGTTTAGTTTTCTCTTCTCTCCTCAGGTTTGTAATATCTGATACGCTCGTGCCATATCGGAGACGCAAGAAGTATTGCTGGATGTAATTTACCCTCCTTTGTCATTTGATACATATGTGACATCCATGTCTGTTCAAATGGGTGTGCCCACTTAGTATCAATGAACATTTTTTTGTTACCTTCCTTACTAACAATCATCGGCCAGTTTGCATAATAAACTTCACCATCGATATATGTCAACCCATCCATATTTCTGATATTTTTGAACTCTGTTAACGGAGCATTCGGGTCTAACCCATGAATTGGTAACTTATCATAATCAGGCCAATCTCTTGTTCTGATATTTTGAGGAACATTATACCATGAACATTGTTTATCATTGTCAAAATAAACTTCAGTGAAACTTAATTTTAAGAAATCAAATTGTTCTTTCATCATGATTCGATGAGCCAAATTATAAATGTTCGGAATGTATTTTCTGAAACCATTTCTACAAACCTCACCTTTTAATTCAGGTGGGTTAACTGTCATATCATCTTCAAAGAAAAACATATAATCGGCATCAGAATCGTGGAAGTGCTCAGCAGCAGCTTGACGACCACCACAAATACCAGTATTACCACCCAAATCTATATATTCAAAATTATGTTCTGATGCAATTTCTCGGTTTCTAATCTTTGCGTTTTCATCAGTAGAATTATCCAATAAAAAAAGGTTAGGTTTCTCTAACCATTCTGGTGTTTTTTTCATAGACCCTATAGTATGTAATACCTGTTCAGGGAAATTGAAAGTTAACATATAAAGGTTTGTTTTTACTTCATTGACATCCCTATCAGTGACCTTCCTATTAGTGAATAAATTTTTCTTATCAGGTTCAGTCAATTTTACTTCATTATCGAGTAATGCTTGAGTAAACTTAACAATTAATCCGTTACCATCAAGTTCAAATCTTTTATAGATATGAGGTTCAGCATAACTCATAATAGTAAAAATACTTTCTTCAGTTCCCATCAGTCCTTGACTCAATGTTTGCTGTAAAATAGAATAATATGTTGCATTTGCCTCTCTTATTTGGTCTTTATGTCCTCCAAATAAACCTCCTCTACATACATATTTAACATCCTCACCCGCATATCTATTCATGTCTTGATACTTAAAACCATGAATTTCATTCTCTGCGTCATAAGGATAACTCAAGAACAGAAATGGATTACCATAATCTTTCAAGTTCTCTAAAACATTGTTTTCAGTAAAATGAGTGGCAGGAACAGTATTAGTTATACCCGCATCTAACCAAAAGAAATAATCACTATCAAATGGATTCCAAATCGATGCATCACTAACCATAAACATCTTTGATTGAACAATAGGGTTATACCATTCGAGAGACGCTTGTGGAGATGATTGTAACCAACCCGCTAAACTCAACCAATCGGGATTAGTCCTAATTTCTTGTGTTTTATCCCAAAAAGGTAGGTATAATTGTTTCACATCAGATAATTCATATACTTTTACGAAAGTATTTTCTCGACTTCTATGTTCCCATACAAAACTTTCAAGTTCTTGAGGAACATATATAAAAAGATTTTGAGGTATCTGTAAGAAATTTTTAAAGTGTTCGATGTAATGGTCAAAAGAACGACCATTTCTACCAATATTCCATAAACCCGTTACTATTGTTGTGTTATTAGCCATAATTAGTGTTTTTTAATGTATAAACCATTTAAAATTAATGCATCTAATTCTGTGTGGTTATAGATTTCAAATGCGTCTTTATAGGTTGAAAGAATAGGTTTACCATTAACATTAAATGATGTATTAACCAATACTCCAACACCTGTTTTTTCCTTAAATTCAGTTAAAAGTTTGTAGATAAATGGATTCTGTTCTTCAGTAACCGTTTGAACCCTTGAAGACCCGTCAACGTGAGTAATTGCTGGTAATTTTTCTTTCCATTCTTCTTTAACTTGTGGTGAGAATGTCATCCATCTTGAATCTCCACTAAATTCAAAATATTCTGAGACATCTTCTTTTCTAACAATAGGAGCGAATGGTCTATACCACTCTCTATGTTTTACCTTAGTATTTAAGATGTCTTGCATCTCTAAAATTGTTGGATTACATAAGATACTTCTATTACCCAATGCTCTTGGTCCATGTTCTGAATTTCCTTGAACCAAACCTATGATTTTACCATCAACAATATCATCAATGATACTATCAAACTCTATCTGTTCGAAATAATGGAAATTCTCATCATAATCCATAATTTTTTTAACTGTTGGGTATTGTCCAATATATTCACCCAATAAATCTTCATCTAAAATAGGTAAACCTTTGTATGTGATGTCAGCACCTTTTTCAGGTCTCATATGTTTAAGGATATGTCCTGTAACCAACCCACAATCACTTGGATTTGGACCAACAAAAACCTCTTTACCGAACTCTTCCATAAGTCTCGTGTTAAGAGTGATGTTTAGACCACAACCACCAGCCACACAAATTGGTAAATCAGGGTATTTTTTAAAGTATGGTAGAGCAACTTCTAAGAAAGCGTCTTCAAAAGCCCTTTGAGCTGTCGCAGCCACATCATATTCTACCTGACCAGTCAGTTTATTATGAATATTAAATTCTACACCAATCTTATCACCCAAAATATTTAATTTACCTTGATAGTCATCGTTTGTTCCATCAGGATTAGATTTAAAGAACTCTATAAAGTCAGGTAACCATTCTTCATTAACATCACCATAAGGTGCTAATCCCATAATTTTACCTGGCCACACTAAGTTTCCATCTGCAATCCATTCTTCTTTAATATCACCAAAATATTGACCGAAAATCATATATGGGAATCCCAAATCGTAGTATATGTGATGTTTATCCAAAACAGGATTGATTACCTGTTCCAATCTTTCGATATCTTCACCTCTTTTAGCCAAGTATATATTGAACTTACCATCGTCACCTCCACCATCAAATGAGAAAATCAAAGCCTCTTGATAATCAGATTGGTAAAAAACATTATAAGCATGTGACTCATGATGCCAACAATGTTGATAATTTTTAGCATCAATCATATCAACCAATTGGTGTGTTTTATAATCTCTATTAATATCTTCACCAATAAAATCAGATGAAGAAAAATAACAATTTTCAAATTTACTATAACCATAAGTCTTTTCAATCCAATCCAACACTGTTTGCATTGCCAACATTGGGTACCTATGTGTTTTATATTGTGAAATTCCTGAGTTCTTTGAATTGAAGAATCTCTCAAATTCTATTACAACAATAATCTCTCCGTTGTCCTCAATCACAATTCCTCCATTGTGTGAGCCGTGTATACTAATATTTGCCATTTCTAATTATTTTATAACCAAAATCTTTCTTTTTGGGGGTCATGATTTACTTGAAATAAATCGGGATATGAACCTGTATTTACCCATACTATACCTAACGCATTTAAAATGGGTGCCAGTATATATTCATCATTTATTGCATAACTACCCCAATATAATCTTAGGAGTTGTCTTTCATGTAAAATCTTCATTACTTTAGTCCAAATTTCGAACAATCTCATCATTATTTCAGTATCTTCGAATATGAAGAATTTTGCAGCACCGTCATAAATCCAAAGTTCTTCTTCAACTTCTAAATTAAATTCTTCTTTCAAAATATCAACAATATACCCCATACTATGATTGGATATATTTTCTCTCCATCTTGAGACCGCATTTAATATATGATTTTTTGGTTGAAGATTTTGATTTAAATTTTCAAATTTAAAGTAACTATCTGTTGCAATCATTACTATGTTTTTGATACCAAAAGGTTCAGCCTGCTTAAAATGAAATCTATTTGTTGAGAAGGGAAACTTATAACCTAATTCATTGAATTTTTTTCCGTAATCCTCAGCACTTTCACTTTCTAAGAACCATTCGTTTTTTTCCAACTCAGGAAATTCATCATAAAAATCTTTGAGTTCATTAACGACCAAATTCTGTCTTTCAATACCATCAAAATATTCCTTATCATCTGTTATAACAAAATAATATATGTTATCATCATCATAAGAACTATTGATTAACTTTTCTCTCGCACTCTCCCTATATGTCGGTCCACAACATGTATAACATATAGCAACCTTTTCATCTGGTTTTATCTTATTTTGTACCATAAATCACACCCATATGTAAAGGAGTTGCAGCAAAGTTCGCATACACTTCGATACTAAAACCCCATTCAGGAATTTTTTGTAAAAAACCTTCCTTTAATTCATCATTGTGAAACTCAATAGCAATACTAGAAACATCGGCCAAATCTTCAGCAGTTAAGTCCAACAATGCAATTTCCCCACCTTCAATATCACATTTAAGTGCAGTAATAGAATACTCGTTGATTAATTCCCTTACTTGTTCAGCATCATTAATTCTCATTTCTCGGAACACATATTTTGGGTTATCCCCAACATAATCTTTGAACTTTTGAATGTCCCCTCCATTACCATCGATACCAATAACCATATTGGCCTTATTTGCAAACCAAATAGGACTTGTTTCCTCCATATCTTTAGTATACCATATACCACATCCGATATCTAAAACATTTTTATTTTCAATATCAAAAAACGGCCAGTGGTCCGATGAGTTTTCTGATACAATTAAGAATTTTTCCATAACTCTAATTTATCTTTTATTAAATTTATTTTTATATGTGAATCACAATATTTTGAATAATAATCATGTGCATTTTTAGAAATAAAATTCAAAAAATCGTAGTCATTTTTAACTTCGTCATATCTTTTCATATATGCTTGGATGTATTGGTCACCACCTTTATTATCCATGTTAGGGTCCACGGGAAAACCATCTCTTGGGACCGATATATAATGATAATCAGGTATCAATTCAGGGTCATATTTACCGACATATTCCATTCTCATATTTGGTAGACCAATAGCCATATAATCAAAATCCCTATGACACAATTCGGCAACACCCGCAATTGAAAGTCCAACTTTATGAGTAATCGCTCTTTCTAAGTAACTTTCCATCGGAATTGTAGGAAACTTTTCACAGGTAAATCCCATCGACGCCATTCTTTCTTCATCTCCTCTACCGAAAGAAGACCTTAAAAAGACTCGTTCATCCATATCTTCATATTTGATGAATTGTCTTTTATTGTAATAATAATTGTAATTTATTTTAGGTGAAAACGGATAGAATGTCGATTTAAGGTATTTGAATTTATGAACGCTTTCATCATAATCTTTTAAACCCCATGTTAATTCATGAACAATGACTAATATGTCATTTTCGTTATTTCTCTCAACAAATCTATCCCACAAAGGTGTCCTCATTTCTGAATAAGAAATTGCCTTTAAAATATCATTTTCTTCATCGTAAATTATCAATTCACAATCCGGCATATGATAGTTTATTGGTTCAACATATAAATGACCGCCTTCTTGAGTAAAACATTCAGCACCATACTCTTTTTCTAAATCAACCATAAGTTCCCTTATAAGTTGATGGAGAGTCCAAAAGTTATTATGGTTATATACTGTATATGCCTTCATTATTTAAAATTTTGTAATCTTCTTTATAAAATTCTTTAACTAATTCAATAGTTTTTTCGTTAGGTCTCCATCCAAGACTATTCAAATAGTTAGATGAATTATTAGATTCAGTCGAACGATTCAAGTGAAACAATTTATTTCTATCAAAATTATCAAATTCCGATAACTTATTAATTAAACCATCAAAGTCACCAAAACGAAATATCTGAACTCCATCATTTAAAAACTGATATTGTGGTCTAATATGATTATCTAATATATATGGATTCAAATTATATTGATTAAACAGATTTTCAACAAATTCTTGAAATGTTTCATCGGTCATTATAGACCTATCCATTCTTCTCATGAAATACTCACTAATAATTCTTTCCAATGGGTCTCTTATGAATGCAAATGAATAAGTAATATCCAAATTATTTAGTTTATTTTTTAGTTCCCCATCTTCAATATGTCTATGTTGTAAGGAACATGGTTGTATTGGACCTGAAAAAAAATCCCTAATATACCCATTTCTACCCAAAAAATCACCAATACTACTCCCACCCGTTTTAGGAACATGAGAGTGAAATATTGTTATTCCATTTTTCGTATAAAACGGCATTATAATTGTCTTTCTACTCTCTCAGCCCATCCACGTTTTTCAGAATATCCCCAATAAACAACTCTTGATGGATTTTTATCAGTCATAAACATCTGTTCATAATGTATTGGACCATCACCATTTAGAAATTTTTGTAAGTCCTCCCCATCAACTGAAGTCGAATAAATACCAACACCATTTTCATCATCGAAAGCCACCAAAATTGAAGTATAATCATCAGCAGGCATCTCATGTCTTTCTAAGTTTACCAAATGATAGAAAGAATATGTAAATGAATCTTCCCATTCCTCTTCAGTTGCATAATCATATGGATTCGGTGGGAATTTATTATCTATAGTCCATTTTTGAAATGACTTTTTCTTAAAGTGTATACCCGCATATTTTTCATAGTCACGAACAGTTCTCTTTGTTCCCAACCCATAAGGTTCCAAATTAAAACCATTATCTTCAACACCAAACAACTGACGAATTCTAGCTCTTGCAATATCTTGTTGAGCCCACCATTGGTTATCTCCTCTTCTACTTTGGTCATCCCAAACCAATTTACCCGCTCTCTCTTCTCTCATTGTTGCGTGCCAAATAACAACCCTATGTGGATGGAACATATCATAACCGTGGGTATATGAACGGACACTCAGGTTAATTTCCTCACCACTAAAGAAGATATTAGGGTCATGTCTTACTTCTTTGGCCCACTTATTAGGACCAAAAGCGAAGTGACCACTCAAGAATCTAGCAGGAAATGGTTTTTCCAATTGTTGCCAGTTCGGAATACCCGTAGGACGAATAAAAATAGTCCCGAATGGATAAAAACTAGCGGCCTCAGATAACCAAGGCTCTTGAACCCTTTCTGCCGGGTCATTAAACGGATTATAGTAAGGTAAATAACCACAAATAAGTGGATTATGTCCCTCTTTCTTCAAGTCATAATACCATTTAATTAAAGTAGAATCCCAATTCTTTGTAAATCTATGGTGTGAATCCAATTGACAAACAAACTCCTCGTCTGTCAACAATTCATCGTTAATTACTGCCCTTGCGTATGCTAAACCTTTAGCCTCCTCGTAAGGAATATCCTTAATCTTAAACCTTGGGTCATCTCGATACTCATCTACATTATCAAATCCATCTTCAGGATTGTATTGTCTACAAATACCAAAGTGTATCCTCTCAGGAAACTCGGCATTCTCTAACGCACTCTTAATCGTTGGGATTAATTCAGGTTCACGATACGCAGGTAAGTGAACCAAGATTCTCATGTTCTTTCTTGCTTTTGCCATTTTAATATAATACTCCTTCCATTCTGTTTACCCACCCTTCTTTCTCTGAATGTGGCCAAACAATCCATTTATACGGTCTAACCGCTGTTTCAAATGACCTCCAAACCTTACAGTATCCATCAGGGTCATTTTTCATTGCTCTGATTTCATCTGCGTTGGCATCACTTCGATATAATTCATTTCCATTTTCATCTTCAAAGGCAACTGCCCAAACATTGTAATCGTCATGAGGAACTTGGTCGAAACCAATATCAATACAATGCTTAAACATTGTCGCAAATGAATTGTAATATTCCTCTTCTGTTTCAAACTTAGGATTTGGTGCATATTGCTTATTTAATGTGTATTGTTGAACGGCACGTCTACTAAATGATATCCCAGCATACCTCTCATAATCATCTAAAGTCCTTTCTGTTCCAAATCCGTAAATACCAAATTCTTCTGGGTCATAAACCTCACCATCCATACCAAACAACTTTCTATTCTTTAAATGAGAATAATCATTTTTAGGTCCCCATTGAGGGTCATCATCCCACTGTCTTCTACCGTCTTTTCTTGTATAATAATGCCACATGTAAATGTCTACAGGATGAAATAGGTCATAACCATGAGTAAATGCCCTGACAGCAATAGAAATTTCTTCCCCATGAAAATAGTATTCAGGGTCATGAGGCACTTCATTAACAAAATCACCCGAAGTGAAGTTGAAGTGTGCTGAATAGAATCTTGCAGGGACAGGTTTTTCCCTTTCTTTAAAATCATCAATACTTTCAGGTTGAAAATGAACATTACCATCAGGACTAAACCTATCAAACTCCATCTTCCATGGAACATTTACCCTTCCTTGAGGGTCGTTACTAGGTTCATAAGAAGGTATGTATCCTGTAATCATGGGTTTTTTATGACCCATTTTTTTTAATTCATTGTATTGTTTGATTAATTTATCATCCCAATCTTTCACAAAACGGTGATGAGAATCCATCTGTAATGTATACATCTCCCCATCATATTGTTGTTGTAATAAGTGTCGTGCCCAACAAGCACCTTTACTATCGGTATGAGGAATATCAATAATCTTAAATCTTGGGTCGTCTAAATATTCATCGAGAGTATCCCACTCATCTTCAGGTGAATGTTGCCACGCTAAAGATATTACCAAATTTTGAGGTCTTTTTGCTTTTGATAACATATCCTTAAGTGTTGGTCTTAATTCAGGGTCCCTATACGACGCCAATTGAATAAAAATTGTTTGTCTTCTTCTTGCCATAAAAATATACTTTGTAAAAAGAATAATCATTGATAAATGATAATAAAGGGATATTTATAGATATGAAACTACTTAAAACAATAAAAAGATTAGTTAAAGAGTCAGAAGAAAATTTGGACCAAGCTATTCAAAATAGTGCAACTCCAAAAGAAGTTAAGGCTCTTGAAGAAAGCTATACAGAATCGTTAAACCTTCTTTCACTTTACGAAAGTATTGAAAACGAAAAAGAGGACTAATTTCTTAATCCCCTTTTTGTAATTCTTTATATATTTTTAGTAAGTTTCTATTTAGTATATTCCACCTGAATTTTATCAATATCTTTTCTTTCTGCTTGAATGAAGTAATAACAATCAATTTTATTACTGAATAAGTTTCCGTTTCCTATGTAAACTACATTATCCTCAATCTTTTTAACATATAAGTTTTGGTGAGAACCAACAGATGTTAATTGAACAGTAATACTGTCAGGGTCTACTAAATCTCTCCAATATTCAGGAAGTTCAATTTCCTTGTCATCAATTTGTCTACCTCTAACATACACACCATGTTCAGGACCCTCGAGGTTACCATGCTTTAATCGCATTCCTTGTTCTTGTTTTTCAGGATTAGGGTGTGGAATATCAAAGGCTTTTGATATTGCAGTTAAATTACCTTGTCCATCCACAGTAAATACCGGTGCCTGTCCAGCATCATAACCTTCTACTAGATTAGTTGACGGGACTGTAGAATATAGTTCCAACACATTTTGGTAACTATCATCAGCTTCCATGAAAACTCTTGTGGTAGTATTTGATGTATTTGTTGACCTATAAAATTTAGTAGATTCAGTAGCAGTGGCACGAAACTGAGCGTCATAACTTGATTGAGTTATTGTTCTTGTTCCTGACAATGAACCATCAGAAGAATATATATTAGTATTACCCGCAGATGTTATATATCCAGCATCATTATTAAATCCGCTGTTATTAATATTGGCTTTAGTAAGTTTTCTTTGAACGTTAGATGAATCAACAACAACAAAATAATCACCATCACCATTTGATGTTGACGTTGTTAACTCAGATAAGTCAACCGCCACTGTAATGTTACCGTTTGTTGTGATAGGAGAATTAGTTACATCAATTAATGCACCCGCAGTAATTCCAACCGAAGTAACCGTACCAGTATTATCAGTAAATGGTAAATCAGAAACCAAACCTTTCTTAACATTATTATCTGTTGCGTCATGATAAACAATAGTATCAACCCCAGCAATATCATTTCCTTCTAAATCAGTTGCCGAATCAATGAAGTTATCAGTACCCACGTAATCCAACCCAACAGTATCAGCAGCAACAGAAATACCTGTACCAGCACCTACATTAAGGGTTACCGAACTACCTAATGATACTGAACCCCCATTTGATAAACCATTACCCGCAGTTACGGTGACTGATGAATTAGCTAATGAGCTATTTGGGACATTTGATAGACCTAAGGCAATAGTTCCTGATGATGTGATTGGAGAACCACTATCCACATCAATACCATCCGAACCTGAAATAGCCACCGAAGTAACGGTTCCTGAAGTATTTGTAAATGGTAAATCAGATACCAAACCTTTCTTGACATTATTGTCTGTTGCATCGTGATAAATAATAGTGTCTGTAGTAGCAATTGAAGTACCTTCTAAATCCGTCGCTGAATCAATAAAGTTGTCAGTACCTGCATAATCCAACCCAACAGTGTCAGCTGCAACAGAAATACCTGTACCAGCCCCTACATTAAGGGTTACCGAACTACCTAATGAAACCGAACCTCCATTTACCAAACCATTACCTGCGGTTACCGTTACTGATGAGTTGGCTAAAGATGAATTAGGTACATTTGAAAGACCTAACGCAATTGTACCTGATGATGTAATTGGCGAACCACTATCTACATCAATACCATCAGAACCTGAAATAGCAACTGAAGTAACACTACCACTACTATTTGTGAATGGTAAATCCGATAAGTTATAGTAATCAACATTATTAGATGAGTCACTAAGTAAAACGTGCCATGAATCAGTAACAGTACCTGAACCTGAACCCGCAGCTAAGACTACATTATTCAAACCAGAATATCTGACAGCCACCGCATTGGTGTTAACTTGAATACCATCACCCTCACCAACATTTAATGTTACCGTACCTCCTAATGATACAGAACCACCATTAGACAAACCATTTCCACCTGAAACGGTTAAAGAGGAGTTACTCAATGCTGAGTTTGGTATTGATGACCATAAACCTGTTATGTCTTGTGCTGATGAACCGTCGTTTAATCCCAATGAAAGGGTACCACTCGTAAATGTTCCACCAGTCACATAAGTATTAACAGAGTCACCAACAGTCAAATCTATTGTATCAGTGCTTGAATTACCTGATATCGTCACAGAACTGTTTGAAGATATAATATTAAAAGTTCCACCTAATGATACTACAGGGTCTCCACCTGTTGGAACATTAAATGTCATACTTGAATTTGCCAATACTGAATTTGGAACGTTAGATAAACCTAATGCAATAGTTCCTGAAGAGGTAATCGGCGAACCTGAATCAACATCAATACCATCAGAACCTGAAATAGCCACCGAAGTAACCGTACCTGATGTATTTGTAAATGGTAAATCAGAAACCAAACCTTTTTTAACGTTATTATCACTTGCATCGTGATAAATAATTGTATCCGTTGTAGCGATTGAAGTACCTTCTAAGTTAGTCGCAGAATCAATAAAGTTATCAGTTCCTAAATAATCAATTGATAGAGTAACCGAACCGCTTGTTCCACCTCCACTCAAACCAGTACCAGCTGAAACACCTGTAATGTCACCTACATTAATCGAACCACCTAATGATACAGATGTCCCATTAATAGTAATAGATGAATTGTCCAACGATGCGTTTGGAATAGTAGAGAAAGAAAGTGCACCTGAACCATTAGTTAATAATACAGTATTCGCTGACCCATCAGAGGTGGGGAAGGTATATGATTGATTAAATTCAATAACACCTGCCGTCGATATACTAATCTGAGTGGTTGCGTTTGTTTTCAGGAGTAGTCCTGAAGTATTACTGTAATTAACACCGTTTAATGTTGCCATTTTATATTGTTCTTTCTCTTTTTATTTTTTGGCTATGGGGGAGGGTTAACTCCCCCAATCATATCTAATGATAAATACTTTTAAAATAATTTATAGAGTATAAATTAGATTACTTGTATCCATCCAAATGATTTTTTAATGTAGATACCTTCATCACCGTCAGTTTGATACACCATCAAACCTGTAGCCGGTGAAGAAATAGCACCTCTCTGAGTTTCTGTCATCCTTGGGAATAAGAAACCTTTTTCTGTTGACGAAATTTCCAAAGCCGCCGAAGCATTAGGTGCAGCTACCCCAATACCGACTGAATTTTGTGATTCATCAACCGAGAATGTAGTTCCATCAACTGTAAAGTCACCACCTGTGAACGCTAACGTATTATTATTTTGGGTAACTGTTCTAGCCCCACTTAAAGTTCCGTTAGTGTTATAGATGTTAGTGTTAACTGACGCACCTACAGTAATGTCAATCGTGTTAGTACCGTTACCCGAAATAGACACTGAAGAGTCTGTTGATGTGAATGACATTGTGTCGTTATTCGCATCTGCAACAACATTAGAACCATTATCAACACCTAACGTCTTAAAGAATGTCTGTGAAGAACCTAAATCCGTGTTAGTGATTGTAAAGTTAGGGTAAGTTCCCGTTGCCGAAATACCTGAACCTGAAGTCAACACTACTGTTTGGTCCCACTTATTAGTAGTACCAGTATCTGAAATATCATCAGCATCAAGAACAACAATACCTGTTTGACCATTTACAGAATCAACAGCGTCATCACCATCTACTCTCTGCCATACCGCTCCATCATAGATTACAAGGTCACCAACTGTGAAAGTAATGTTACCACTACCCAAGTTTTGTGTACCACCTGTCGCTACACGATATGCATCACCCGCATCACCTGTACCATCAGCTAATGTTGGAGAGTTGGTTGCACCATTCCAACTACCTTTATATTCAAATACTGAAGACGGTAATTGAGAAGCAGGTACTTTACCGTTAGCATCAAGAGAAGCATAACCGTTAGCTTGTGCTTTTTCTGACTTGAACTGTAGAACAGTGTTATCAAGTTGAGCGTGCATCTCATCAGTAGCAACACCAATGAAAGAGATACCTGAAGAACCTGATAATGTCATTGTATCACCTAAAGAGATAGTTTGGTCAACACCAGAGTTACCCGCTATTGTAATAGCCGAGTTAGTTAACGAACCATTACCAATATTAGTAATTGTGTTATTAGAACCTGAAATTGTTTTATTTGTTAAAGTTTGAGTACCACTTAAAGTTGCAACTGTACTATCAATTGCCAATGTCACAGTACCTGAAGATTCTGTTGAATCAATACCCGTACCACCTGCAACTGTTAATGTACCACCTAAAACGATTGCTGAAGAATTTGAACCGTCAGAAACTGTGATAGATGAATTTGCTAAAGATGAGTTAGGGACATTTGATAATCCTAAGGTAATTGTACCTGAAGATGTAATAGGTGAACCCGAATCCACGTCAATACCATCAGTACCTGAAATTGCTACTGAAGTAACAGTACCAAATCCTGTGATAGCAGTTGCGTCAGTACCATCATTCTTAGTCAGGGTCAATGAACCTGCAGAGAACGTACCACCTGTTACGAACTTATCAACACCTGCACCTACAGTGATGTCAAGTGCACCTGTTCCACCACTAATACTTACAGAACTATCTGAAGAAATAAGTGCCAACGTTCCATTCAATGCAATCGCAGGATTAGAACCCGCAGTACCATCAAATGTAATTGTATTGTTTGAAATTGCAGAACCATCAATATTGGTATTTGACGCTGCCGTCAAACGACCTTGAGCGTCGACAGTAAATGTTCCAACTGCTGATGAAGACCCATACGAACCAGCACTTACTGCTGTGTTATCTAAGTCAATAGTTACAGTATCCGTAGCCCCTACCGTTGAAGTAAGACCTACACCACCAGTAACCGTTAATGTGTCACCTAATGCAACTGTCTGTGTATTAGAACCGTCAGATAAAGTAAATGAAGTATTATCCATACCGATAGTAACGGTACCTGCATTCTGTGCTGTTGTAATACCTGAACCACCCGCAATAGTAATAGTTGAACCTAAGTTAACTGTTGATGAGTCATCATCACCAGCAACAACCACACCAAAACCTGACGCAGTTACTGTACCAGCATCATTTCTTGTAAGTGTTAAAGTTCCAGAAGATAAAGAAGCACTAGTAACATAAGTATCAGCACCGTCTAATCCTGTAATCGCAATATCCGATTCCAATCCACCGTTTATACCCAAAGTAAGGGTTGAGGTCCCTGCGTCATAAGTACCACCTGTAACGAAAGGTAATTCTACAGGTGTAGAACCAATCGTACCAGTACCCACCAACGCCAAGTCCCAATCGTTGTTGTATGTCACTGCCGTTATCGCTTGAACTGTTAGTGTAGTCGTACCATTATCTGATTCCGTTAATGTAATAACATTATCTGAAATTGAACCCCCAACCAACACATCGCTGCGATAAGACACGACACCGTTTGCATCAGAAGCTAAGACTCTTACGTCCGTTCCTGATGATAACCCTTCAATCTTTAAAGGGTTAGTAGCTCCAGAAATGTGAACTTCGTTGTCAGGAGATAATGTCCCGAAACCAAATCTACCATTTGAATCAACCAAACCTCTCTGACTACCGTTAGTAGAGAAGATTAACTGATTACTGGAGTTGTAATTTAAACCATTTGCCATTGTCTTAATAATTTAATGTTAGTTTATGTTATCCTTTTAATAGGCTTATAATACATTCACCCATCCACTTGATTTATACATATACATACCCTCAGCACCGTTACTGTCAGAGTTGGTGCAGTATACTAATAAGCCTGGAAGAGGTGTGTTTATGGCCAACCTTTCAACTTGAGTCATCCTTGGGATTAGAAGACCTTGAGTTGTACTAGCCAATTCTAAAATCGCACACACTGGTGATGTTGTGCCAGTACCCATCGATACCGAACCACCACTAAATGTTAATGTGTTTGAGTTTTGGTCAACTACTCTATTTGCACTTAATTGACCATCATTACTATAGATATTTGTTGAACTGAATGTGATACCCGTAATATCTACCGAACCACCAACATTATCTTCAAGAGATAGAGTTCCATTGTTGTAGGTACCACCTGTAATTTCAGGTGCAAATCCTGAAACACTCACATCTGTTCCATCACTCATACCTAAAGTAAGAGTTGTTGGGTCGTATGTGGCACCTGTTAAGTAAGTGTCATCAGCATCAATACCTGTTATAGTAATATCAGACTCTATCACACCGTTAATACCTAATGTGATTGTTCCATTAGAATAAGTACCACCTGTTATGAATGGTAATTCAGTTCCTAAGTAGAAAAGAGTTCCTGATGTTGTACCCGTTAACCCCCAATCGTTATATCCTAATCCTGTAATCGCGTCAATACCGATTAAACTAGCGTTACCTGCGTTATCAGTAACAGTAAGATTGTTATTAGATTCGGTAATAGACTTAATATATGACCATCCACCTGCACCAACGGTATTACCATCGTTTCTTGTTAACGTAAGAATACCTGTTGATTCTGTGTATGTGGCACCCGTTACATATGTGTCAGATTCTTGAGCTGTAAAGCCAGTAATCTCAATACTATTACCATCATTTCTGGTTAATGTAAGTTCTCCTTGCGCGGATAGTGTTCCACCTGTCACATAGTAGTCAGTTGAAGATGAGTCAATCCACGTAATACCTGTTGTAGATGTTGAAAGAATCTGACCAGTATTACCTGTTAATCCATTATTGTCATAAATGTATGTGAAACCAGCAGTCCCTCTAGTTGTTAGACCAATACTCACATTATTAAGTGAACCTGAGCTAGCAACAATACTAACCGCAGTATTGGCACCTAAGGCAACATTGTCAATCGTACCTCCATTAATATCAACCGAATTGGAAGTTAAGTTAACCGGTGTATTTGCACCTAATGTAACATTATCAATTGTACCACCATTAATGTCAACTGAATTGGAAGTTAAGTTAACAGGAGTATTAGCACCCAATGTAACGTTATCTATTGCACCACCATTAATATCAACCGAACTGGAAGTCAGGATAACTGGTGAATTGGCACCCAATGTAACACCGTCTATGGTACCTCCATTAATATCAACCGAACTGGAAGTCAGGATAACTGGTGAATTAGCACCTAATGTTACTCCGTCTATAGTACCACCATTAATATCAACAGTGGATGCGGTTAAAGTTGCACCCGAAATATACATCCCAGTATTAGAAACATTACCAGTATCTAAAACTTGTTGTAAGTTTTGAGAACCAGTTGAACCTGTTGAAAATCCTGTTATGTCAAATGAGCCACCATCAGCATCTTCTAATGTTAACGTCCCACTACTGTATGAACCACCTGTTAAGTATGGAACACCATGAACGGTCCCAAATAAGTAAGTGTCCGTGTGACTTGAATTACCAAGAGTAATAGTATTTGAACCGTTACCTACTGCGCCAAAACCAATTACTAATTCATTCTGACCACCAGATGATTCAGATTTTGTATTAGTACCAATATAAATTGAATTTGTCGCACTTGAATTTGATTGTATTGCCGAAGTAAATACACCCGCTTGGTAACCAATACCAATATTATCATTACCATTAACTACGCTCAGAGCCGATTTACCAACACCAACATTTCTACTTGATGAACTTTGAGAAAATAAAGCTGACGAACCGACAGCGACGTTATCAGAACCATTATTATTTGAATATAAAGCCCAATGACCTAAAGAAGTATTATCATCACCATTATTATTTGTCGCTAATGATTCGTAACCAAATGCAGTATTATTATTACCAACAGTATTACCACTCAAAGTATTGTAACCAAATGCAGTATTTTCATCACCAGTTGTGTTAACTACAAGACCATCACTACCAAAAACAGTATTTCCTGTTAAACCACCACCACCGTTGCCGGCCGTGATACCTTTATTAATTGTTATATCACCTGTTGAAGTTAACGTAGCTACAGTAATACCATTTGTCGTTGATGAACCATTATCAGTCACATCTTGAAGTGTTAGTGAACCACCACCTCCTGATGTAAATCCTGTAACATCTACAGTATTACCATCATTTCTAGTTAAAGTAAGTGTCGTAGTTCCACTACTATATGTCCCACCTGTTACATATGTGTCTGAACCACCGCCAGTTGTAAATCCTGTAACATTGATGGTTCCTCCTGTGTTATTATCAAGACTTAAAGTTCCTGTTCCTGAGTTGTAAGTTCCTCCTGTGATTTGCCAGTCAGTTCCCCAGAATACTCTCCAACGAGCGTTATTTCTTGTAACTCCGTTTTGACCTTCAATTGTTGAACCTGTCCAAACATCCATTAAAGCTTGACCCGCAGCATTTGGCGTTATACCAACTTTATTTCTTACTTCTAAATAAGTGTCCGTTGATGGGTCACCAATAATACAACCAGCTGAATCCGCATTATTATATAATGTCTCATAATTATCAATCGTATATTGGTAAGTTGTTTGATTTTCTTGCACATAAACCAACATACCCAAACGTCTTCGACCTGAAGAAATTCCATCATTCCATAGAAATACTTTATCGGGTAATACGTTTGGTGATTTATAGAATCTAATAGGTATTGTATTTCCAGAACTAAATATTTGACCAGTACCTGAGTAGACATACTCCAAATCAGAAAGATTTTGGACTTCCATATAACCACCAATGTTATACACACTAAAATTGGTACCGTAGTCTCTATCTAATGATGTTACTGACCATGGTCCTGTTGTTGTATTTCCCGCTGTTGGATTTTGATAGTTAAATGACATTGTATTTTTTATTTATAAATAGTTGTTATACTAATGTTGAGCCTTTAAAGTAGTAGTTATTTGTGTAATTAGTATTTGATGATAATGCATCATTAAAATATACTCTATAGTCACCTGCTGGGAATACACTACTACCCGCAAATGTTATTAGTTGTGACCTAACACCACTATTCGATGCAGTTGTATTATAACTTCCACCGTTACTTGTGTAGTCATACGCAATTAAATCTATTTGTTCTGTATCATTATTCATAGACGATATAGGTATCACAATTGCAGGTGATACAGTATCACCATTAGATAGTGTACCAGAAGGTATATATGCTTCATCAAATAAATATGTAGTTTGATTCACCGTTGTTTCGATTACTCCGGAACCATTGGTTGTTCCTGACCAACCTGACCAACCCATCCAGTCCGCACCAGCACTAGCATCAAATCCACCCGTACTACCTTGGAATCCTTGCCATGAGTATTGACCCTGGTCAAACATATAATCTAATAAATCACCTGAGTTACCTGCAAAATCAGCAAGTGAACCATACACTATATACGCCTTAGCTGCAACCGCACTAGGTGTGATACTTGGAGTCGGCGTTAACGATGGAGTTACAGATGGAGTGGCACTAATCGATGGAGTTACCGTTGGGGTTACTGATGAAGTAACAGACGGTGTTACCGATGGTGTCACCGAAACTGTTGAAGTAATAGATGGCGTAACCGATACAGACGGACTAACTGAAATACTTGGTGTTACTGACACTGTCGGAGTTACTGAAGGAGTTGCAGTAATACTTACCGTAGGTGTAACAGACGCAGTGGCAGTTATACTCGGTGTAACTGATACTGACGGACTAACTGATATACTCGGAGTTACCGAGATTGAAGGAGTTGCAGTAATTGTAGGTGTAACAGATACCGTTGGAGTCACTGATGGTGTCGCACTAATCGAAGGTGTTGCACTTACTGATGGACTAATCGATATACTTGGTGTTACCGAAGTAGTAGGAGTGACCGAAGTAGTTGGTGTAACTGATACCGTAGGTGTAACTGATGGTGTCGCACTAATCGAAGGAGTTGCAGACACTGACGGACTAACCGAAATACTCGGAGTTACCGAAGTTGTTGGTGTTACTGAAACTGTTGGTGTTAGTGAGACTGTTGGGCTAATTGATACACTTGGAGTAAGAGATATTGTTGGTGTTATTGAAATACTTGGAGTTGCTGAAACTGTTGGCGTAACAGATACCGTTGACGTTACTGATGGAGTCAATGTAATCGATGGTGTCACAGAAACTGTTGGTGTAACAGACACTGAAGGTGTAGTTGATACCCCTGGTGTTTCAGTCACTGAAGGTGTGACTGTCGTCGTTGGTGTGATTGAAACACTCGGTGTTGTTGAAATACTTGGTGTAACAGATATTGAAGGTGTTACCGATACTGAAGGTGTTGTTGAAATACTTGGTGTGACAGATGTTGAAGGTGTTACCGACACTGAAGGTGTTGTTGATACCCCTGGTGTTTCCGTTACCGATGGAGTAACTGTTGTTGTTGGTGTAATTGAAATACTTGGTGTTGTTGAAATACTTGGTGTAACTGATACTGAAGGCGTAGTTGACACACCTGGTGTTTCAGTCACTGATGGTGTGACTGTCGTCGTTGGTGTAACAGATGGTGTTAATCCTGGTGTTTCAGTTACCGATACTGAAGGTGTTGGCGTAACACCTCCTGAAGATGGTGTTGGTGTAACAGAAACGGTTGGTGTAGGTGTTGGTGAAACAGGTATATCAAAGTCATATTTAATTTTCTCACCAAAATCAAAACCATCCGAAGGAACACCATTAAAGGTAAAACCACTAAAAATAATATTATTTTGGTCAACATAGTAGTAATCTATTGTGGTGGCAGTTAAAGTTTCAGTTCCTCCTGTAGAATTAGCGGCAATCAAAATACTCGGACTAAGTGTTTCCGTACCACCAGTAGTAGTATTTAAAACATTATCAAACGCAATGGTTAAATTACTTGTAGGGATAACTCGAGGTTTTGCCACATATTGTGCCACTACTGAACCCGGTGTATAAACAACCGATAAATCAATAACATTCAACTCACCATATATGATTATACTCTTAGATACTGTTTCATCATTACAATCAGGTTGTTTGTTTTGGAAAAATAAATTATAAGTTGTTCCTGTAGGTTCCGCGGGGAAATTATAAACCACACCCGCAACCAATTGGTCCCTTGTTTGACCTGTTAGTATCGGTGTGGTGGATGTAGAACCCGTATATATATCGAAAGGTCCAATCGCATTGGAACTTAATGTTAATCTTAAAACAACCTGAGCCATTAAACAGTTTTAATAATAAATAGTTTACTTGTCGTAAATTACTCTTAAAAAGAACTTTACTTTTTTAAAAAAACTATTTTAACTTAGACATCCATTACATAGTGAGTAAGGACCACCTGTTGCAGTAATAGTAGTTGTCTGATTAATTGCGTATGAATTTACCAAATAACAGTTACCATCATCACCGAGTATAAACTCATTTACCGCAGGTTTAGTAGATAATCCTGTTGTGTCAGCATAGTATGTGGTATTTGGGTCTGTTTGACATTGAGGTAATGTAAAGTCAATAACTTGTGTCACAGCCACTATACCAGTATCACAGAACTGACAATCAGAATTTTGTGAAGTAATTGAATATGTTGGTGTAGTAGTAGTTGTTCCAATAACTTGGTAACAATTAGAATCTTGACTTACTTTTACATAATTACCATTTGTAATACTACCTATGGTTGACTGTGCAACGTATATAGTTTCTTGTAAACTACAACCTGAAGCTCCGTTATAACCTACTAATTTTAATTGATAATAAGTTGGTGAGACACATGGATGCTCCTCAGCAGAGGTACAAATCGAACAATCTTGATATCCTAATGATGGGTCACCTCCCCATGGATTTCCAGTACTATCTATTAATTGTCCGTTAAAGACACCTAAATTATTTTCAAGACCTGTTGGGGGCTCATAGAAAATAATACATTGGTCACTGATTCCAAATTGATTTTGTAAGTAGAATGTTGAACGACCACCAAATATTGATTGTGAAATTTCATTTGCAACAGTAGCGTTAACACTCATTTTATATGTTGATGTTTCACTTGTCTCACAACAAGCACTAAAATATACTTCAATATAATTAGCCGATGGTGAAGGCTGAGGAGTTATAGTTCTTGTTGGTGTAACACTTGGTACCAAACTAACTGACGGTGTAATACTATACGATGGTGTAATACTCACTGATGGAGTCGCACTTATTGACTTAGATATAGTAATCGATGGGGTTGGTGATACCGATGGTGTGGCACTAATTGACTTAGATATTGTAATAGAAGGAGTTGGTGATACCGATGGCGTCGCACTTATTGATTTAGATATAGTAATAGAAGGAGTTGGACTAACTGTTGGTGTTGGTGTAACTGAACTAGTAATACTAATCGATGGTGTTGAACTCACTGATGGAGTCGCACTTATTGACTTAGATATAGTAATTGAAGGTGTTGGGCTCACTGATGGTGTGGCACTTATTGATTTAGATATAGTAATAGAAGGAGTTGGACTAACTGTTGGTGTTGGTGTAACTGAACTAGTAATACTAATCGATGGGGTTTGTGATACAGATGGCGTTGCGCTTACTGATTTAGAAATAGTAATCGATGGTGTAACTGTCACCGATGGCGTTGCACTAATTGACTTAGATATTGTAATCGAAGGAGTTGGACTCACTGTTGGTGTTGGTGTAACTGAACTAGTAATACTAATCGATGGTGTAGCACTTACAGATTTAGAAATAGTAATTGATGGTGTAACTGTCACAGATGGCGTTGCACTTACAGATTTAGAAATAGTAATTGAAGGAGTTGGACTCACTGATGGGGTAGCACTTATCGACTTAGATATAGTAATTGAAGGTGTCGCACTTACTGATGAAGTTGGAGTAACTGAACTAGTAATACTAATTGATGGGGTTGGTGATACCGATGGCGTTGCACTTACTGATTTAGAAACAGTTATAGATGGAGTCGCAGTTATACTAACTCCTGGAGTTACTGATACCGTCGGTGAAATCGATACTGATGGTGTGATTGATGTTGAAACAGTTGTCGTTACCGAAGGAGTAACTGAAGGTGTAATAGAGCTTGTTACACTTGGAGTAATACTAACTGAAGGCGTTGCACTAATACTAATAGATGGACTCAATGACGGACTCACTGATGGTGTAACCGTAGGTGTGACTGATGGTGTTACTGTTGCAGATACAGAAGCCCCAGGTGTTTGACTAATAGTTACAGAAGGAGTTGTTGTTGGTGTTACACTCGCACTAACACTTATCGAAGGAGTTACACTAACACTAA